>Ga0209676_1000082_pt1 | contig 280400 bp, 264 predicted proteins | sample AraplaCvi_mLB_r2_FD_184282 | JGI IMG/M metagenome (GOLD analysis project Ga0209676, IMG submission 184282) | Arabidopsis root microbial communities from North Carolina, USA - plate scrape MF_Cvi_mLB_r2 (SPAdes) (version 2) | ecosystem: Host-associated > Plants > Roots > Endosphere | place... | reverse complement strand
CCGACGCCCGCCGCTATCCCTATTTCCGCAGCCACCCGTTGTCGTCGGACCGGATCGAGAACCTGCGCCGCCTGGTCGCCGAACAGCCCCACTACGACCATCAGGACAGCCCCGAGCGCGTCGCCCAGCACGCCCTGATCCTGGCCAAGATCCACGCCTTCATGGATGCGCCCAACACGACCCTGCGCGCCTATCCCGAAACCGACGAAAGCCTGCCGGGCCGCTACGCCCGCGTCATCGCCTGGTATCGCGACGGTCAGACCGAGAAGGCGCTGACCGCGGTCGACGTCCTGCTGACCGAACAGCCCCAGAACCCCTATTTCTGGGAGTTGAAGGGCCAGATCCTGTTCGAGGAAGGCCGTCCGGCCGAGGCCATCGGCGCCCACCAGCGCGCGGTCGATCTGAAGCCCGACGCCCCCCTGCTCCGCATCAACCTGGCCCACGCCATGCTTGAGACCCGGGACCCGGCCCAGATCGAGCTCGCCGTCGACCAGCTGAAGCGCGCCACCGCGCTGGAGAGCGACAACTCCATGGGCTGGCGCCTGCTGTCCCAGGCCTACGCCAGCCAGGGCAAGGAGGGCGAGGCCCGCCTGGCCTCGGCCGAGATGTATTTCGCCCTCGGCGCCAAGACGCAGGCGACCCAGTTCGCCCTGCGCGCGCGAGACATGCTGACGCCGGGCAGCAACGAATGGACCCGGGCGATGGACATCGTCTTCGCCTCGGGCGCCACCCAGGACGACGTCGATGACGTCGACCGCCGCAACAGCCGCAACCGCCCGGTCGTCGTTCCCGCCGCCGGCTGATTCTTTTCTCACGGAAGACCGCATGACCGATACGCCCGAGCCCCAGGCCGAAGTCCCCGCGCCGCGCCCGTTCCTGAGCGGCCTGAGCACCGGAAAGGCGGCCCTCGCGGTCTCGGTGGTGGCCCTGGCGCTGGCGGCCTTCCCTTATTTCGGCGGCGGGACCTCGGACGCCCGCATCCGCGCCTACCTGCTCAACAATCCCGAAGTGATGCAGGAGATGAGCACCGCCCTGCAGATCAGGTCCGATTCCCAACTGGCCGACAGCATCACGCGCCGCGCCGCCGCCAGCCCGTCCCTGCTGACCGTCGACGCCCGCGACCCCGCGTTCGGCCCGGTCGACGCCAAGGTGACGGTGATCGAATTCTTCGACTTCCGCTGCCCGGGCTGCAAGCAGACCGCGCCCGAGGTCCTGCGCATGATGCAGGCCCATCCGGACGTGCGCTTCGTGTTCAAGGACTGGCCGATCCTGGATCGCGGCGATCCCGCCGGTCCGTCCCACTACGCCGCGCGCGCCGCCCAGGCCGCCCATGACCAGGGCAAATACCTGCCGGTGTTCCGCGCCCTGATGTCCGAGGGCGACCTGACGCCCGAGTCGGTGGACGCCATCATGGTCGCCAACGGCGTCACCCTTGAAGCCGCCCACGCCGCCATCGGCAGCCCCGAGATGACCCGGCACCTGACCGACACCCACACGGCCGCCTCGGCCCTGGGCCTTCAGGGCACGCCGACCTTCATCATCAACGGGCGCGCCGTGGCCAGCATCCAGCCCGCCGCGCTGGAAGCGGCGATCCGGGAAGCCAAGAGCCGCTAGACCTCAGGCCAGCTTCAGGTCCATGGCGCCGCCGATCCATCCGGCCTGCGCGCGGCGGAGGGCTTCGGCCGCCGCCGCCGTGTCGCCCAGCGCCGCCTCGGCCCGCGACAGCACGAAGTAGCTGTAGGGGTCGTTCGGCCAGTCCTCGAGCAGCTCCAGCACCTTGGCCTTGGCTCCGGCGGCGTCGCCGCCGGCCAGCAGGGCGGCGGCCAGGCTGCGGCGGGTCGGATACCAGATGGCGGGCGGATCGCCGCCCTCGTCGCCCTGCGCCTGGATCTCGGCCGCGCGGGTGAAGGCCGCCACGGCGGCGTCCGCATTGCCCTCGAGCATGGCGGCCCGGCCTTCCAGCACCCTCTGGGACAGTTCGGTGAAGTCGTTGCGCCGCTTGGCCATCGGCCCGGCCTTGAAGCTATCGGCCTCGCGGATCGCCTTGATCGCCTCGGCCTCGGCGCGGACGGCCGCGGCGTCGCCGGCCCGCGCCGCCGCCTCGCCCCGGGCGTAGCGCCAGCTGACGCGCAGCATCGGACGGTCGGCGCCGGGCTCTTTCAGCGCCGCCACCTGTTCCGGCGTCCCGAAGCGGCCGTAGATGGCGTAGGCGTTGTTGGCCACGATCTGGCGCCAGACATTGGTCGCCTCGATGTCCGGATAGGTGGCCAGGAACCAGTCGGCCAGCAGCAGCCCCTGCTCGCCCCCGCCCGCCATCAGGGCGCCGCCCATGCCGAAATGGATGTTGTGCCCGTGCAGCGGCATGCCCGGCACGCCGCCGGGCGGCCGCGCCAGCCCGTCGTAGCGCCGATCCAGCGCCACGGCGTTGACGTTGGACATCATGGCGTCGCGGTAGCGTCCCACCCGGTAGAAGGTGTGCGACGGCATATGCACCAGATGGCTGGCGCCCGGCGCCAGGGCGGCCAGCCGTTCGCCATACGGGATCGCCTTGTGCGGATCGTCTGACCATTCGGTCAGGTGGATGTAGAGGTGGATGGCGCCGGGATCGTCGGGCGCGAAGGCCAGCGTCTGCTCCAGAATGCCGAGGGCGCGGGTGATGGCCGGATCCGCGGCCTTGCCGTCCTCGTCCCACCAGCGGTCGGCCTTCAACATCCAGGCGTCGGCGGTGATGGCCGCAACGGTGACGTCCTGCGGATTGCGGCGGGCGATGCGGTCCATCGCCTGGGCGAAGCGGCGCTCGCGGGTGGCCTTGGCGCCGGAATAGCGCTGCACCAGGGCGTCGATCATCTGGCGCTGCATCGGCGTGGCGCGGCGGGCCATGCGGCGGGCGTCGCGCGCGGCCTTCAGCGCCGCCGCCTGGCTCTCGTCGTCATTCCCGCCGCCGTTCAGGTTCGGCCCCAGGGCCCAGGCCTCGCCCCAGGCGCACATGGCGCAAGCGGGATCCAGCAGCCGCGCCTTCCTGAAGGCTCGCGCCGATTCCTTGTGCTCGAACGCCCAGCGCAGACGAACGCCGTGGTTGAACCAGGCCTGGGCCTCGGGATTGACCGTCTCGATGGCGAAGCCGCCGGTCCCGAAGCCGTCGACCATGACCATGTCGGCCACGGGCGTGCCGGACAGGGCCGAGGTCGCCGGTCCGCAGACCTGCGGCCGCTCAATGGCGTCGCGCACCGCCCTGTCCGCGGTCGCATCGGCCACGGCCGCCGGGCCGAACATCATCGCGCCCAGCGTCGCGCCCGCCAGCAGAATGCGTTTCATGGTCGTCTCCCCGTTCCACGCATCCTGACGGGTCGAACCGGCTTCGCCAAGCCGCGCGGGGGAGCGCCTATCCGCAGTCGACGCTCTTGATGATCCCCGTCGCCTCGTCGAAGCGGATGTTCAGCCGGTCGGGCCGGTGGTCGAAGGTCACGGCGCAGGTGGTGCAGACGATGCGCACATTGGCCCCGGCCGCATAGTCCACCGCGCCGACATGCTTGCCGATCAGCGAGCGGGCGTTGGCGGCGTCACAGCGCTGCGGGGCGCCGGGTCCGGTGGGCGGCGTGACCGGAGCGCATGCTCCGGCCAGCACCGTTACGGCGGCGACCGCCGCCGTCAGCCGCATTTGACCTCGCGGATCACGCCGCTGGCCTGATCGAACGTGATGTTCAGGCGGCGGGGATTGTAGTCCATGGTCATCGGACAGGTGGTGCAGGTGACGCGCCAGGTCTCGCCAGCCGGAGCCGCCGGCAGCTGCGACCGGTTGGTCCCCACCAGCCGCTGGTACTGGTCGGCCTTGCAGGCGCGCGGACCGTCCATCGGCGGTGTCGCGGGATCGCTCCCGCTGGTCGGCGCGCAGGCGGACAGCAGTCCGGCGGCGGCCAGGCTCAGCATCAGGATTCTCATCGGCGTCTCTCCCTTGGAAATTTGGTTCAGCCGCAACGGACCTGTTCGACGATCTGGGTCCGCTCGTTGAAGAAGATGTTCAGGCGGTAAGGCGAAAAGTCCTCGGTCACCGGACAGGTGGTGCAGGTCACGCGCCGATTAACCACGTCGACCGGGACGGGAATGTCCGTCTTCGGCTTGCCCACGAGGTACTGCAGATCGCCGGCGCGGCACAGGTCGGCCGTGGGGTTCTGCGGGTTGCGGCTGCCGACCGGCTGGTTCAGTTGCGCGGCCTCGACCGCACGCGCCGCCGGAACGTCGCCGGCCGGCGTCGACGAACAGGCCGCCAGCAGGGAGACAGCGATCAGGCCGCCTTTTCCCAGCGTCCCTCGGGCGACTGTTTCCAATAGGCCAGGTTGGCCCCGGCGTCCTTCAACGCCTTCCATCGCCCCCGTGCGCCGGTCAGCGACGCCTCGTCGCGTCCGTCGAAGATGATGAAGCATCGTTCCAGGCCCTTCGTATCGCCAAGCTCTGCGTCGTCCAGGATGAACAGCGCCTGAGCGGCGTTCGGGTTCTCAAGCGATTCGGTCAGGAGCACCGGCTGACGGTCCGCGTTCGGCTCCGACGCCCGACCGTGGGCCAGGAAGCTGTCGTCCCGATAGGTCCACAGGTGATCGTCGATATCGTCCAGCAGGCCCGGGCTGGAGGCGCGCACGACGGCCTTCCAGCCCCGCTCGCGCGTCTTCTCCAGCAGCCCGGGCAGCACCTGCCCCAGGCTCGACCGCTCGAGGTGGTAGAACCAGATTTCGGGACCCGTGGTCATGTCGGCCAGAATGACGAAACCCCGCCCGCTTATCCAGTGACAGCGGACGGGGTCGTCGAGTTTGAAGAGAATATGAGCCGAGCGCCCCCTCCCCGTCGCCGGGGCAGGGTCACGGCGAGGTTCAGGACTCGTACGAGTCCTTGACCATCCGGTCGAGGGTGCGCACGCCCCAGCCGACGGCGCCGTCCGGCACGGTCGGGTTGCGGCTGTCCTTGACCCAGGCGGTCGGCGCGATGTCGATGTGCGCCCACGGCGTACCGTTGGTGAAGCGCTGCAGGAACAGGGCTGCGGTGATCGAGCCGCCGGCGCGGCCGTTGCCGGTGTTCTTCACATCGGCGATCGGGGTGTCGATGTGACGCTCGTAGAAGGCCGGGATCGGCATCCGCCAGGCGTTCTCGCCGACCTTGGGACCGGCGGCCAGGAAGTTGTTCGCCAGCTCGTCCGAGTTGGAGAAGACGCCGGCGTATTCCAGGCCCAGAGCCACGATCATCGCGCCCGTGAGGGTGGCCAGATCCAGCATGAATTTCGGCTTGAAGCGCTCCTGGGTGTACCAGAGGCAGTCCGCCAGAACGAGGCGGCCCTCGGCGTCGGTGTTGAGCACCTCGACCGTCTGGCCCGACAGCGACACGACCACGTCGCCCGGACGCTGGGCGTTGCCGTCCGGCATGTTCTCGACCAGGCCGATGACGCCGATGGCGTTGACCTTGGCCTTGCGGCCCGCCAGCGCGTGCATGAGCCCGACCACGGCGGCCGAGCCGCCCATGTCCCACTTCATGTCTTCCATGCCGTCGGCCGGCTTGAGGGAGATGCCGCCGGTGTCGAAGCAGACGCCCTTGCCCACGAAGGCGATCGGCTGTTCGCCCTTGGCGCCGCCGTTCCATTTCATGATGACGACCTGGCTGTCGCGCACGCTGCCCTGGCCGACGGCCAGCAGGGTGCGGAAGCCCAGCTTCTCAAGCTCCTTCTCGCCCAGAACCTCGACCTCCAGGCCCAGCTTCTCCAGCGCCTTGACGCGCTTGGCGTACTCTTCCGGGTACAGAACATTGGCCGGTTCGGCGACCAGGTCGCGCGCGAACTCGACCGCCCCGGCCACGGCCGAATAGGTTTCATAGGCGGCCTGGGCGGCCTTCACGTCGGCGGCGACGACCTTGATCGTCTCGATCGACGGGGTCTTCTCCGGCTTCAGCGTGGTGCGGTATTTCAGGAAGCGGTAGGCGGCCAGACGGGCGGCGAAGGCCGCGCGGGCGGCCTGGTCGGCCGACAGGTAGCTGACGTCGATGGTGATCGAGGCCGCGCCCGACAGCTTCACCGCATGATAAGCGGCGCCGGCGGCGGCTTCCAGCGCCAGGTCGTCGAACTTGGCGGGATCACCCGCGCCCGTCAGGACGATGGTCCCGGCGCTCACGCCCGCGGGGGCGGCGACGATCAGGGTGCTGTTCGATCCGCCGGTGAAGCGGCTGGCCGTCATGGCCTTCGTCAGGGCGCCGGAGGTGGCGTTATCCACAGCTTGGCCATTGCCCGCGAAGGCGCGCCCATCGTGGACGAGAACGGCCAAAACCTCGGCGGCGTCGGCCGAGGCGACGAATTCGATCTTCATTTACTGCTCCCGCCGGGATGTACGCCCCGGTCTTGTGCGAGTGGGATTGTTCGCGCGGTTTCACCGGTGCAAACGGGTGTGTATTAGATGCTCTCCCTCGCCGCCGGCTGCAACGGGCGATTTCCGTTCCCTTATGACGTTGATCCAAGGCTACCTTTTCCGGCAGATCGGCCGCCCCGTGTTGGCTGCGTGCGCCGCGCTGGCCGGAATCGGCATTCTTAGCCAGAGCCTCGACCAGCTGGAGTTCATCGTCGAACGCGGCCAGAGCGTCTGGGTGATGGTCAAGCTGACCCTGCTGGCGCTGCCACAGCTGCTGGCCGTCATCATTCCCATCGGCCTGTTCGTCGGCGCCCTGACGGCCCTGACCCGTCTGCAGCGCGAGCAGGAGCTGACCGCGGTCTTCGCCTCGGGCGTGACGCGCTGGCAGGCGATCCGGCCCGCCGTGCGGCTGGCGGTCATCGCCGCCGTACTGACCCTGTTCATCACCACGGTGGCCCAGCCCTGGGCCCAGCGGCAGGCGCGCAACGAGACCTTCGCCGTCCGCACCGACCTGGCCGCCCTGCTGGTCGAGGAGGGCCGCTTCGTCCAGGGGCCCAAAGGCCTGACCGTCTATGTGCAGCAGATTGAGCAGAACGGCCTGCTCAAGAACCTGTTCGTCTATGTTCAGGACGGCGACAAGACGACGACCTGGGACGCCGCGGAGGCCCGCTTCAGCCGTATCGACGGCCAGCCCTACCTGACCCTTCTGAACGGATCCTGGCAGCGGTTCTCGTCCCGCGGGGTGTTGGAGTATCTGTCGTTCGGCCGTCAGGACCTGCCGCTCGCGCAATATATCGATGTGAACGAGACCGTCCGGTACAAGCCGTCCGACCTCTATCTGCCCCAGCTGTTCAATCCGTCTCCGCGCGATCTCGAACGCGTCGGATCCGCGGGCCAACTGGCCGCTGAGGGCCACTCGCGCCTGTCCGCCCCCCTGTATGCGCTGGCCGCCATGGCCATGGCCCTGGCCGCGCTGATGGGCGGTTCGTTCAGCCGCACCGGCTACGGCCTGCGCATCGCCAAGGCCGCCGCGGCCTTCCTGATCGTCCGCATCATCGGCTACGGCGTCGTCGCCGCCAGCGCCTGGAACGGCTGGCTCAACATTCTGCAGTACCTTCTGCCCATCCTCGCCACGGCCATCGCCCTTCGCGTCCTGTTCCGGGCGCTCAAGCCGCGCCGCCGGCGCCGCTGGCCGGTGCTGGACCGGCTGAAGGCGAGGTTCGCATGACCAGCCGCACCTCCCTGCGCGCGCCCTGGCTGCGCCTTGGCCGCATCGAACGCTACATCCTGGTCCAGCAGGCCCGCGCCCTGGCCATCGCGCTGGGGGTCATCGCGGCCCTGATCATGCTGATCGACTTCGTCGAGATTTCGCGCGGCGTCGGGTCCGATGTGGATCTGTCGGGCCTGCGCATCCTCGGGCTGATGCTGTTGAAGTCGCCGCAGGTGATCATCCAGCTGCTGCCGTTCGTCTTCCTGTTCGGCACCCTGGCGGCCTTCGTCGGCCTGAACCGGCGCAGCGAGCTGATCGCGATGCGGGCGGCCGGGGTCTCCGCCTGGCGCTTCGTCCTGCCCGCGGCCGGCGCGGCCTTCCTGTTCGGCGTCCTGACGGTGACGGCGCTCGGCCCCGCCGCCTCGGCCGCCGACGGCCTGTTCCAGCGCGAGCGCAGCCGCCTGTCCGGGTCCGTCGCCGGATCGAGCGCGCCCGAAGCCGTCTGGATCCGCGAAGGCGACGACAGCCGCCAGATGGTCATCCGCGCCGACCGGCAGGACCGCGCGGGCGGCCGTCTGCTGGGCGTGACCTTCTTCATCTACACCAACGACGGGGAGGGCCTGCGCAGCTTCTCCGAGCGCATCGACGCCGCTTCGGCCTCGCTCAGCGCCGGGCGCTGGCGCCTGATCGACGCGGTCGGGGCCCAGATCGGCCAGCGCGCCGTGCGCTACGCCACCCTCGACCTGCCCTCCAGCCTGGCCGACGAAGAGGCGTTCGAGCGCTTCGCCCGCCCGCAGTCGACGCCCTTTTGGTCCCTTCCGGCCCAGATCGCCCGGGTCAAGAACGCAGGTTTCTCGGCCACCGCCTACGACCTGCGCCTGCAGCAGCTTCTGGCGACGCCGCTGATGTTCGCGGCCATGTCGATTCTCGCCGCCGCCTTCTCGCTGAGGCTGATGCGGCTGGGCGATCTGGCCCGCATGAGCGCCGCCGCCGTCGTGCTGGGATTCGGCTTCTTCTTCGTCAACCAGGCCGCCTCCGCCTTCGGTTCGGCCGAGGTCATCCCGCCGTGGCTCGCCGCCTGGCTGCCGCCGTTGTTGACGGCGCTCGCCGCGTTCACCTTGCTGTTCTATACCGAGGACGGCTAAGCGATCCGTCGCCCCCCTGCCCGGCCTTTTCTTGAAGTGAGCTTGCATGCAGCGTGACCGCCGCTGGCCCCGTACCGCAGTCCTGCGCCGCCGGCTCCTCGCCGGGGCGGGCGCGGTGGCGCTGGCCGCCTCGGGCGGCGCGGCCTTCGCCCAGCAGGCCCCTGCTCCGCAGCCGATCCAGCAGCCCGGCCCCGACGGCCTGATCCCTGACGCCATCTATATCGAATCCGATTCGACCACGCGGACCGGCGACGTCATCACCGCCACCGGCAGCCCGGAGCGGGTGCTGGCCAGGTTCCGCAACACCACCGTGCGGGCCGGCGAGATCAGCTACGACCTGAAACTCGGCGTCGGCAGCGCGCGCGACCGGGTCGAGTTCACCGACCCCGACGGCAACATCGTCTACGCCAGCCAGCTGCAGATGGATTCGGACCTGCGCGCGGGCGTCGCCGTCGATTTCGCCACCCGCTTCCGCAACGGGGCCAGCCTGATGGCGGCCACGGCGGTGCGCCGCAGCCAGAACGTCAACGAGCTCAACTACGCCATCTTCACCCCCTGCCCGATCTGCGACGCCGAGGGGAACACCAAACAGCCCAGCATCTCGATCCAGGCCGAGAAGGTCGTCCAGGACGAAGCCCTGCGCGCCATCCTGTACCGCAACGCCGTGTTCCGGATCGGCGGGGTGCCGGTCTTCTACCTGCCCGTCTTCTCGCACCCCGATCCCACGGTCGACCGCGCCTCGGGCTTCCTGGTCCCGATCCCCAGCTATGACGAAGGCCGGGGCGTCAGCGTCGAGGTTCCCTATCTGCAGGTCATATCGCCGTCCGAAGACTGGCTGATCAGCCCGCAGTTCAACACCGACGTCGCACCGTTCGTGAACCTGCAATGGCGCCGCCGCTTCGCTGACGGCACGCTGGTCCTGCGCGGCGGCTACACCTACGAGCGCAATTTCGGCAATTTCGACCTCGACGGCGACGGGACCGTCGAGAACGACGTGCGCTTCGGCGACCTGACCAGCCGCAGCTACTTCCTGGGCTACGGCGCCTTCGATCCGGCGGGTCCTTGGCGGTGGGGCTTCACGGCCGAGCGCACCTCGGACAAGACCCTGTTCGACCGCTACGACGTCCGCTCGCCCTATCAGGACAACGGTCTCTACTACGGCGACGAACGCCGCCTGATCTCGCAGATCTACGCCGAGCATCAGACCGAGCGGTCCTACCTGTCCATCGCCGCCTTCTCGATCCAGAGCCTGCGTGTGAAGGAATTCAGCCTCATCACGCCGGCGCTGAACGTGTTCGAGAGCGACGGCGACCTGCCCTATGTGGCGCCGCTGATCGAAGCCCGGTGGGAGCCTGACGGTCCGGTGCTGGGCAGGCGCCTGCGCCTGCGCGGTTCGGCCGTGTCCCTGTCGCGCGACGACTATATCGGCAGCCCGGTCCTGCGCCCCGGCGTCATCCCGGCCGGCTCGACCCTCGGCTATCCCGGCGTCGACAGCCGCCGGATCTCCGGCCAGGCCGAATGGCGCCGGGTCCTGATCTCGCCGATCGGCCTGCGCTGGGAGCCCTTCGTCGACGTGCGCGCCGATGTCTATTCGGTCAGCGACCTGCCGCCGGTGCTGGGCATCGAGGGCGACACCATCAGCCGGACCCGCGCCACCGTGGGGCTGGACGTCTCCTATCCGCTGATCCGCCGCCTGGGGCCGGGCGCCGACCTGATCATCGAGCCGATGGCCCAGCTGTCGATGTCGACCGATCCCGACCTCGACGTCCGCATTCCCAACGAGGACAGCGCGACCGTGGAGTTGGACGAAAGCTCGCTGTTCCGGATCGACCGCTTCCCGGGCTACGACCTGGTGGAGGGCGGCCTGCGCCTGACCACCGGCGCCAAGGCCACCGTGCGCTGGGGCGACAGCCGCCAGGCCAGCCTGTTCGTCGGCCGCAGCTTCCGGGACGGCGAACAGACCGAATTCCTGGTCCCGGTGCCGGACGCGCCGATCCGCCTCTATGACCCCACCGGTCTGTCGGCCGATACCTCGGACTGGGTCGTGCAGGGCAGCTTCTCGCCGTCGGACCGCATTCGCGGCTGGGGCCACGCCACCGTCGATTCCTCAGGCGACATCCGCCGCGCCGAACTGGCCGTCGACGGGCGCTGGGGCCTGCGCAACCAGGGGACGATGAGCTACGTCGTCGATCGCTCCAACCCGCTCGCGGGACCCGAGAACCGGAACTACGAATTCGTTCAGGTCGCGGGGCAGCAGTTCGTCTACGGCAACTGGGGGGTGGCCGCCGCAGGCGTCGCCGATCTGGAGCGCAACATCATCACACGGTCCGAAGTCGGACTGCTGTTTGACGACGATTGCTTCCGTTTCGAGATCGGGTGGCGCCGCGACAACACGAGCGTACGGCCGAGCGGACCGTCCGAGGGCATCTATATCCGCCTAAACCTCGCCACTTTCGGCGGTACAGGTTATGGACAGGGCGACGGGCGCTGACCGACGCGCGACTCGGGCTGCGCGAAGCGTGCAATTCCCGCGGTCGAACCGGACGGCGCCGCTTGAGGAACCAGGACTGACATGCGTTTGCAGCGTTATTTGACGGGCGTGGCTTTGGCCGCCCTGCTGGCCGGTTCGGCCGTGGCCCAGACCGCTCCGGGACAGGCCCCCGCCGCCGCGGGCACGCTGAATCCAGCGGCCGAGCAGGCTCCGCCGGCCGCTCCGGCCGCCGCGCCGCAGTTCCAGCTCGCCGACGGCATTCTGGTCACGGTCAACGACAGCGTCATCACCGGCTTCGATCTGCGCCAGCGCATGCTGCTGCTGATCGCCATGACCCAGGTGCAGCCGACCGCCGAAAACCTTCCGGCGATCCAGCAGCAGGCCATGAGCGTCCTGATCGACGAACGCCTGCAGAATCAGGAACTGGCCAAGTACGAGGACCTGAAGGTCCCAGACGCGGACGTGGACTCCGAGATCGCGGACATGGCGCGGGAAGTCGGCACCACGCCCGAAAACTACCTCCAGTATCTGGCCCAGGGCGGCATCCGCACCTCGACCTTCCGTGACCAGCTCCGCACCCAGATCGGCTGGTCCCGGCTGGTCGGCGGTCGTTTCCAGAGCCGCGCCCGCGCCAGCCGCGCCGCCATCGACGCGGCCCTGCGTCAGGTCAACGAGGCCGCGGCCAAGAAGCAGTATCTGATCGGCGAGATCTACATCGAGGCCAGCCGCGTCGGCGGTCAGCAAGCCGCGCTCAACGGCGCCAACCAGCTGGTGGCCCAGATGGTCCAGGGCGCGCCCTTCCAGAACGTCGCCCAGCAGTTCTCGGCCGCCCCGTCGGCCACCCGCGGCGGCGACGCCGGCTGGGTCGTTGAAGGCACTGTCCAGCCCGCCCTGCAGCAGGCGCTCGACCAGCTGGACGCCGGACAGCTGTCGCGTCCCATCCCGGTCGAGGGCGGCGTCTACATCATCTACATGCGTGACAAGCGCGACGGCGCCTCGACCAGCCTGGTCGCCATGAAGCAGATCATGATCGAACTGCCGGAAACGGCGTCGGAGGCCGACGTGGCCGCCGCGACGCAACGGCTGGAGGCCATCCGCGGCCAGCTGACCTGCGACAATATCCAGGCCCGGGCGAGCTCGGAACAGGGTCTGCTGGGCTCCGATCTGGGCGAATCCGATGTCCAGAACCTGGCGCCGCAGTTCCAGCAGGTCGCCCGCTCGGCCGAGATTGGCACGATCAGCTCGCCGGTGCGCACCCCGCTGGGCGTTCACCTGCTGGCCGTCTGCGGCCGTCGCGTGGGCGGCAGCGAGGCGCCTGACGCCCGCACGGTCGAGAACCAGATCTTCCGCCAGAACATCGCCACCCTGGGCCGCCGCTATATGCGTGACCTGCGCAACGACGCCCTGATCGAGTACAAGCAGTGACCGCGGCGCCCGCGCCGCTGGCTCTCTCGATGGGAGAACCGGCGGGCGTGGGGCCCGAGATCATCGCGCGCGCCTGGGCCGCCCTGCGCGAGACGGGGCCGGTCTTCGCCGTCATCGGCGACGCCGCCCTGCTGCGGGCGCAGGGGCAGCCGGTCCAGTCCATTCCACACCTCAGCGAGGCCGCCGCCGTCTTCGCTCGCGCCGTCCCGGTGCTGGACCAGCCCCTGCCCGCTCCGGTCAGCCCCGGCCGGCCCGAGCCCGCCAACGCCGGTCCCGTCGCCGACTGGATCGAGCAGGCGGTCAACCTGGCCCTGTCCGGCGAAGCCTCGGGCGTGGTCACCGCCCCCATCGCCAAGGCGCCGCTGTACGCCGCCGGCTTCCGCTTCCCCGGCCACACCGAGTTCATCGCCGAGTTGACCGCCGACGCGCCCTACGCCGGCACGCGCGGCCCGGTCATGATGCTGACGGCGGCCGACCTTCGCGTCTGCCTGGTGACGATCCACGTGCCCCTGGCCGAGGCGCCCGAGCTGGTCACCGCCGAACGCATCCTGCGCACCGCGCGGGTGGTGCACGAGTCGATGAAGCGCGACTTCGGCATCGCCCGCCCGCGCCTGGCCGTCGCCGCCCTGAACCCGCACGCGGGCGAAGGCGGCGCCCTGGGGCTGCAGGAGATCGAGGTCATCGCCCCGGCGACCCAGATCCTGCGGGCCGAGGGGATGGACGTGGCCGGCCCCCTGCCCGCCGACACCATGTTCCATGACGAGGCCCGCACCGCCTATGACGCAGCCATCTGCATGTATCACGACCAGGCCCTGATCCCGGTGAAGACGCTGGACTTCTGGGGCGGGGTGAATGCGACGCTGGGCCTGCCCGTGGTCCGCACCTCTCCCGATCACGGCACCGGTTTCGAGATCGCCGGCAAGGGCGTCGCCCGCGCCGACAGCCTGATCGCCGCCATCCGCCTCGCCGGAATGATGGCGGCGGCGCGCGCGGCGGGCTAAGCAGCGTCCGTGACCGCCGACCTTTCCATTCGCGAACACCTCGACGCGCACGGCCTCGCGGCGAAGAAGAGCTTCGGCCAGCATTTCCTGCTCGACCTCAATGTGACGCGCAAGATCGTGCGGCTGGCCGGACCGTTCGAGGGCCGCGCGGTGATCGAGGTCGGGCCAGGGCCCGGCGGCCTGACCCGCGCCCTGCTGGAGAGCGACGCCGGCAAGGTGGTGCTGGTCGAGAAGGATCCGCGCTTCATCCCCCTGCTGACCGAACTGGAAGACGGCGACGGTCGCCTGACGATCGTCGAGGCCGATGCGCTGAAGGTGAAGGAGGCCGAACTGGTCGACGGCCCCGCCCACCTGGTCTCCAACCTGCCCTACAACGTCGGCACGCCGCTGCTGATCAAATGGCTGACCGGGCCGTGGACGCCGCTGTCCCTGACCCTGATGTTCCAGAAGGAGGTCGCCGAGCGCGTGGTGGCGAAGCCCGGCGAGGACGCCTACGGCCGGCTGGCGGTGATCTCGCAGGCCGTGGCGGAAGCCAAGCTGGTCATGCACCTGCCCGCCGCCGCCTTTACCCCGCCGCCCAAGGTCGCCAGCGCCGTGGTGCATCTGGTCCCCAGGGCCGATCGCCCCGACGCCGCCCTGCTGAAGGCGCTGGAACGGGTCACCGCCGCCGCCTTCGGTCAGCGCCGCAAGATGCTGCGCTCCAGCCTGAAGCCGCTGGGCGGCGCCGACCTGTGCGAAGCCGCCGGCATCAGCCCCGAGGACCGCGCCGAGGTCATCGATCTGGACGGCTTCCTGCGCCTGGCCCGCGCCGCCTCCGGACAGACGCAACTGACGCCGCCGACGGACGGCGGCGCCACGCTGGCGCGGCGCAAACGCACCTAGGCGAAAGGGCCGCTCCTGCCGGAACGGCCCCGCCCTGACGTCCGCTCCTATTCGCGCGTCACGGTCACGCCGCGCGCGGCCAGCATCTCCTGCACGCTGTCGTCGCCGGCCAAGTGTCCCGCTCCCACGGCGATGAAGCTGACGCCCGACCCCTTGAGCAGGGTCTCGATCTGACCGGCCCAGTCGGCATTTCGGCGGGCCAGGAAGGTCTGGTGCGTCTCTTCCGAGATCGCACGGCCGTTCTCCAGCGCGAACTCCGCCAGGGCGGTCTCGTCTCCCGCGATCCAACCGGCGACGAGGCGATCGAGATCGCCCGCGACGGCGTTCCAGGTCTTCAGATAGTGACGCAGATAGACCTTCTGATTGTCGTCGCTCATCAGCGCGAGGCCGCGCATCTGCTGGCCCACCGTCTCGAGGCCGTGGATCGGCTTGCCCGCCGCCACGGCCCGGGCGCGCAGGTTCAGTTCGACGCCGAGCGCCGGATCAAAGCCCGCCGCGGTCAACGGACCGGTGGCGATCATCAGGGCGGCGAACCACGGACGGAACGGATCGATCTGCGCGGGCTCCATGCCGGTAGCGCGCACGGCGGCGTCGAGCGCCGTCTTCTCCTCGGGGGTCAGCCAGCTGGACAGCGGCTGGCCGGGCTGGACACCGTACTGTCGGATCAACGGCCCCAGTTCGCTCTGGTCGTTCGGATCGGCGATCTCGAGCCAGAGGTCCGAGGCGCTGTCGAAGGCGGCGTCAACCTTGTCCGAGCCCCAGGCCGTGCCCGGCTTCAGCATGTGCACCGTGCCGTACAGATAGATGGTCGAATCCGCGTCGCGAATGACCCAGAGGGGCGGACCGTCGCCGGCGGCGCGGGCGACGGGCGGCGGAGCGGCGGCCTGGGCTTCGGTCGCATGGGCGTCGCCGGCGAACAGCACGGCGCAGGCGGCCAGGCTCAGGGCGATGCCGGCGGCGGTGGATTCAAGGCGCGAGGCGGCGCGCCCCAGAACGGCCTGGAGAGTCATGGTCGATATCCTTTTGAGGAAAGCTGGATCCGGGGCCGCGGAATGCGGCGCCGGCGAGAACCGGTCGGCGACCGGTCGGGATCAGAGGGCGAAGACGGTCTCGACCGAGGGGTCGGCGCGTCCGGTCATGACAAGCTCCTATGTCTTTGTGACAAGCAACCTTTACGTCCGAGGCCGCAGCGACGTCAAGCACCCTTTACATTCAGACAATGAAACTTTCTATAAGGCCGACGGAGGCCCGCCCGCCAGCCAGCAAAAAGGGCCGCCCCTTCCGGAGCGGCCCTTCCATTGTTCAGCCTGTCGGCCGGATCAGGCGCGAACCCCCGAGAGGGCGGAAGTCGCGTTCATCCGGGCCGTATACGGCGTGAGACAATGAGACATTCGACACCTCCTTTCGATTGTTGAAACAGCAGGCTCGATTTGGGGATCGCCCCCATACTTTCAAGACGTTCGCGAAAATCGTCCGCATGTAACCAAGTCCGCGTCGGCGCGTTACGGCCCAGCTAACTCATGAGGAGAGTGATGGTCGACCACAGCGCCGACGGGTCTACGCAAGCCGCATTCGGCCTTCAGGGCCTCGACGACATCCTGGCCGGAGGGCTGGAGCGCGATCGCGTCTACCTGCTCGAAGGCGCGCCGGGCACCGGCAAGACCACCGCAGCCATGAGCTTCCTGCTGGAAGGCGCGCGCCTCGGAGAGGGCGTCCTCTACATCACCCTGTCCGAAACGGAGGATGAGCTCCGCGCGACCGCGCGTTCGCACGGCTGGTCGCTGGACGGCATGGACATTTTCGAACTCGTGCCGCCCGAGAGTCTTCTCGACGAGCAGCAGCAGCAGAGCCTGCTCTATTCGTCCGACCTGGAACTGGGCGAGACCACCCGGATGATCTTCGAAGCCGTGGAGGCCAGGAAGCCCCGGCGCGTGGTGATCGACAGTCTCTCGGAAATCCGCCTGCTGGCGCAAAGCTCGCTTCGCTACCGCCGCCAGGTCCTGGCGTTGAAGCACTACTTCGCCAAGAACAGCGCCACCGTTCTGCTGCTCGATGACCTGACCACCGAGATCAATGACAAGACAGTGCACAGCGTGGCGCACGGCGTGATCCAGCTGCAGGAACTGGCCCCCGAGTACGGCGCCGAACGCCGCCGGGTCCGGGTCATCAAATATCGCGGCCGACGCTTCCGGGGCGGCTACCACGACTTCACCATCAAGACCGGCGGGCTCGAGGTCTACCCGCGCATCATCGCGTCCGAGCATCGCACCACCTTCGACCGCACGCCGGTGTCCAGCGGCGTCACTGAACTCGATGCGCTTCTGGGCGGCGGGGTGGAACGGGGGTCCAGCGCGCTGATCCTGGGACCCGCGGGTACGGGCAAGTCCCTGTTCGCAATCAATTTCGCCATGGCCGCCGTTCATCGTGGCGAGCGCGCCGCCCTGTTCATCTTCGACGAGGAACTGGGCCTTCTGTTCGACCGGATGAAGCAGCTAGGCATCGAACTTGAAGTCATGCGCGATGAGGGCCGGCTGATCATCGAGCAGATCGACGCGGCCGAGCTCTCGCCGGGCGAATTCGCCGCTCGGGTCCGGCGTTGCGTGTCGGACCAGAAGATCCAGACCGTCGTGATCGACAGCCTGAACGGCTATCAGGCGGCCATGCCGCAGGAGCAGTTCCTGGTCCTGCACATCCACGAGCTGCTGCAGTATCTCAACCGCCAGGGCGCCTCGACCTTTCTGACCGTCGCCCAGCACGGGCTGGTGGGGGAAATGAAGGCGCCGGTCGACGTCACCTACCTCGCCGACACGGTGATCCTGCTTCGCTATTTCGAAGCCTTGGGCAATGTCCGCCGCGCCGTCTCGGTCATCAAGAAACGGTCCGGCCGCCACGAGAAGACCATTCGCGAGTACAATATCGGCGAAGGCGGACTGACCCTGGGCGAACCCCTGACCGGGTTCCAGGGGGTGTTGCGGGGTGTGCCGAACTTCGTCGGTCAGGGCAGCGGCCTGCTGGGCGAATCCGCTGCATGAGTGGTGGCGGCGACCTTTCCCAAAGAGCCCTGGTGCTCGCGCCCAACGGGCGCGACGGGGCCATCGCCGCCGCGATCCTGGAAGAGGCCGGAGTGCCGGCCGTCGCCTGTCCCGATCTCGCGACGCTTCAGCAGCGCATAGAGGAAGGCGCGGGCCTGGCGGTCATCGCCGATGAGGCCCTGCGCAACAGCGACATCGCCCCGCTGTCCGGCTGGGTCGACCGGCAACCCTCGTGGTCGGACTTTCCCTTCCTGCTGCTGACCCAGCGCGGCGGCAGCGTCGAGCGCAATCCGGCGGCCCAGCGATTGTCGGAAGCGCTCGGCAACGTCAGCTTCCTGGAGCGCCCCTTCCACCCCACCACCCTCGTAAGCGCCGTGCGCACCGCGCTGCGAGGGCGACTGAGACAGTATGAGGCGCGCGAGCTTATCGCCGCCATCCGGCAGGGCGAGGCCCTGCTGGAGCGTCGGGTCGCTGAACGCACGGTCGAACTTGAGGCCGCGAACAGGCAACTGGCCTCGCAGATCACGGAGCGTGAAAAGGTCGAGACCGCCCTGCGTCAGGCGCAACGGCTGGAAGCCGTCGGCCAGCTGACCTCGGGCGTCGCCCACGACTTCAACAACCTGCTGACCGTCGTCATCGGCAATGTGGAGCAGATGCAGAAACGGGTCAGCGATCCGGCCCTGATCCGTCGCCTGGACATGATGGGCGAGGCCTCGCGCCGCGGCGCCCGACTGACCGCGCAGATGCTGGCCTTCTCGCGGCGTCAGAAACTCGAGCCGCGCGCCGTCGATCTAAACGACACGGTCCGGAGCATGAGGGACCTGCTCCAGAGCACCATCGGCGGCAGCGTTCAGATTCTCGAGCCCGAACTGGCCGACAGCCTCTGGCCGGCCATGATCGACCCGACCCAGCTTGAGCTGGTGATCCTGAACCTGGCCATCAACGCCCGCGACGCCATGAATGTCGGCGGCACCCTGCTGATCCGGACGGAGAATGTGGAGACCACCGCCTCGACATCTCCGGAAGCGCCCCCGGCGGGACAGTTCGTCATGATCTCGGTGACCGACAACGGCTCCGGAATGACAGACGAGGTGCTGGCCCGGGCATTCGAGCCCTTCTTCACGACTAAGGACGTTGGAAAGGGTTCGGGCCTGGGGCTCAGCCAGGTCTTCGGGCTCGCCAAACAGTCCGGCGGCGGCGTCGCCATCGAGACGGCGGTGGGCCAAGGCACGACCATCAAGATCTTCCTACCACGCGCCGATTCCGCCCCGGTCCCCAGCGTGTCCCGATACCTGGACCTGACCGCGGCCCACGCCGACCACGTCGTCATTCTGGTCGTCGATGACGACGAGGCCGTGCGCGAGGTGACCTCGGGCTATCTGGAAGACCTCGGCTACACCGCCATCGAAGCGGGCAGCGGCGGCGCGGCGCTGGAGATTTTCGAGCATCGCGAGGACATCGACGCCGTGGTTCTGGACTTCGCCATGCCCGGCCTCAACGGCGCGGACCTCGCCCGGGAGATGCAGAGCCGCCGCCCCGGCGTGCCGATCCTGTTCGCCACCGGCTACGCCGACGCCGACGCCCTCGCCTCGGCGCCGGAAGACAGACTGATCCTCAAGCCGTTCGAACAGGCGGAACTGGCCGAGAAACTGTCGAACATGCTGGTGACGCCCAGCCAGGCCGTCAGCGCCTGAGGCTCAAACCGCCTCGTTGAGCAGGGCGTCCTTGTAGGCCTCGACCCAGGTGTTGCGGCCGCGCTTGCTGCGTTCGGCGTGGTAGATGTGCGCCAGTTCCGCATAGGACCGGTCGAAGTCGTCGTTGACGAAGACGTAGTCGAACTGGCCGCAGTGCTCGATCTCGCCCTTGGCGTTCTGGATGCGGCGCTCGATGACTTCCTCGGCGTCCTGCGAGCGGGTCACCAGGCGGCGGCGCAGCTCTTCCAGGCTGGGCGGCAGGATGAAGACGCGGACGGCGTCGCCGGGGCATTTCTCGGCGATGTCGCGGGCGCCCTGCCAGTCGATGTCGAACAGCACGTCGCGGCCCTCCGCCAGGGCGCGGTCGATGGGGCCGCGCGGGCTGCCGTAGCGGGCGCCGTGGACGTCGGCCCACTCCAGGAAGGCGTCGGCGTCGATCAGGCGCTGGAACTCGGCGTCGTCGACGAAGTGGTAGTCGCGGTCCGCGACCTCGCCCGGACGGATGCCGCGCGTGGTCATCGAGACCGACAGCTCCAGCCCCTTGTGGTCCGCCATCAGCCGGCGGCAGAGCGACGTCTTGCCGGCGCCCGAGGGGCTGGCGACGATCAGGAGGACACCCCGACGGGGCGTACGTTCATTCGACATTCTGGACCTGTTCGCGGAGCTGTTCGATCACCGCCTTCAGCTCAAGGCCGATTCCGGTGAGCGGCGTGGTAGCCGATTTCGAGCAGAGGGTGTTCGCCTCCCTCATGAATTCCTGCATCAGGAAGTCGAGTTTCCGCCCGGCGGGGGGGTGCTGCAACAGGGTGCGGGCCGAGGCGACGTGGGCGGCCAGCCGGTCCAGCTCCTCGCGCACGTCCGCCTTGGTCGCCAGGGCGGCGGCTTCCAGGAAGATGCGGTCCTCCAGCCCCGGAGCGTCGGGAGCCAGTTCGGTGATGCGGCGGGTGAACCGCTCGCGGATGGCCGCCACCTGGGCGCCGGCCTCGGTCTCGGCCTCGGTGACGAGGGTCTCGATGCGGTCGATGAAGCCGGTGATGACCGGGGCGAGCTGTTCGCCCTCCCGCTCGCGTGACAGCTTCAGGGCGTCGATGGCGGCGTCGATGCTGGCGGCGATCTTCGCCTCCACCGCCGCGCGGGCCTCGGCGTCGTCGGCCTCCTCAGGGGCCTCCAGCACGCCGCGCAGGCTGAGCAGGCCGTCGGCCGAAGGGGGCGTGGCGCCGTCCTCGGCCAGCTGATTGGCCAGCTGCAGATAGCGGGCCAGGATGTCCTCGTTGACCTTCAGCGCGGCGGCGCCGGGCTCGGCCCGTTTGGCCTGCACGCCCAGGGTGACCTGACCCCGGTTGAGGCGCGCCTGACCCGAAGCCTTGGCCAGACGTTCCAGATTGTCGAAGCCCGGGGGGCCGCGGAAACGGACCTCCAGATTGCGGCCGTTGACCGAGCGGGCCTCGACCGACCAGCTCCAATCCCCCTCCGCCCCATCGGCGCGGCCGAAGCCAGTCATGCCGGAAAGGCGGCTCACTGAGCGGCCGCCGGTTGCTGGGGCACGCGGATCACCTGGGCGCCGGGCGGGACCTCGACGCCCGGAGGCAGGCCGTTGGGCGTTGCGTGCGGCAGGACGGGCGCCGCCGGTTCGGGCGGCAGGCCCTGACGGCGGCGTTCGATGGCGCGCCAGCGGGCGACATTGGCCAGATGCTCGTCATAGGTCCGGGCGAAGGCGTGTCCGCCGCTGCCGTCGGCGACGAAGAACAGGTCGCCGCTCTGTGGCGGGTTCAGCACCGCCGCGATGGCGTCACGGCCCGGATTGGCGATGGGCGTCGGAGGCAGGCCGTCGATCTGGTAGGTGTTCCAGTCGGTGTGCTGGTCGATCTCGGACCGGCGCAGGCCGCGGCCCAGCGGACGGCCCTTGGTGATGCCGTAGACGATGGTCGGGTCGCTCTCCAGCCGCATGCCGGCTCGCAGACGGTTCGAGAACACCGCCGCGACACGGGGCCGTTCGGCCGCGACGCCGGTCTCCTTCTCGACGATGGAGGCCAGGATCAACGCCTCTTCCGGGGTGCGGACCACGCTGTTGGGACCGCGCGTGGCCCACAGCCGGGTCATGTTGTCGTCGTGCGCCCGCTGCATGCGCGCGATCACCGAGGTCCGGGTCTCGCCGCGCGACACCTCATAGGTGTCGGGCCATAGACTGCCCTCCTCGGGCACGGCGTCCACGGCGCCGTCGAGGATCGGCTGACGCATCAGGATGTCGACCGCCTGGGCCGAACTCCAGCCTTCGGGCAGGGTCACGTAGTGGCGCACCACCTTGCCCGAGACCAGCAGGGTCAGGACCGAGCGCAGCGAGGCTCTGGACGGCACCTCATACTCTCCCGCGCGCAGGCGGCGGTCGGCGCCGGTCAGGCTGGCGGCGGCCTTGAACATGTCGGTCGAGCGGATCACCCCCGCCGCCTTCAGATTGGCGGCGATGGCGCTGACCCCGGCCCCGCTGGGCAGGGTCACGACGGTCGTATCCCCTTCCCGCGCCGTCGGCCCGGGGGCGTAGAAGACGCTCCACGCCGCCACCAGGGCCGCGATCAGGAACAGGCTGAAGGTCGCCGAGGCGGCCAGGAAGGCCGTCTTGCGGCCCGGTGATCCCTTCTCCACCCCCCGACGGAACACTCAGGACACCTTCTTGAAGATGACCGAGGCGTTGGTGCCGCCGAAGCCGAAGCTGTTGGACATGGCGACATCGATCTTCATCGGCTTGCCCTTGTGCGGCACCAGGTCGATGGGCGTCTCCATCTCCGGATTGTCCAGGTTGATGGTCGGCGGCGCGATCTGGTCGCGGATGGCCAGCACCGAGAAGATGCTCTCGATGGCGCCCGCGGCGCCCAGCAGGTGGCCGGTCATCGACTTGGTCGAGGACACCGCCAGATCCTTGGCGTGATCGCCGACCAGACCCTCGATGGCCTTCAGCTCGATCCAGTCCGCCATGGTCGAGGTGCCGTGGGCGTTGACGTAGTCGAGGTCCGAGGGCTGCAGGCCCGCGCGCTTCAGCGCCGCCTTCATGGCCCGCAGGCCGCCCTCCCCGTCCTCGGACGGGGCTGTAATGTGATAGGCGTCGCCGCTCATGCCGTAGCCCACGACCTCGGCGTAGATCTTCGCGCCGCGCGCCTTGGCGTGCTCGTACTCCTCCAGCACCATGATGCCGGCGCCTTCGCCCATGATGAAGCCGGCGTGGTCCTTGTCGTAGGGACGGCTGGCCTTCTCGGGCGTGTCGTTGAAGGCGGTGCACAGCGCTTTACACGCCAGGAAGCCGGCGATGCCGATGGGGACGATAGAGCTTTCAGCCCCGCCCGCGACCATCACGTCGGCGTCGTCCAGCGCGATCATCCGGGCCGCGTCGCCGATGGCGTGCGCGCCGGTGGCGCAGGCCGTCACGACCGAGTGGTTCGGCCCTTTCAGTCCGTGGCGGATCGAGATCTGGCCCGAGGTCAGGTTGATCAGCGACATCGGGATGAAGAAGGGGCTGACCCGGCGCGGGCCCTGTTCCTTCAGGATGATGGCGGTGTCCGCGATGGGACCCAGACCGCCGATGCCCGAGCCGACCATCACCCCGGTCCGCTCTTTCTGCTCGTCGGTCTCCGGCTTCCAGTTCGCGTCGGCCAGCGCCTCGTCGGCCGCGGCGATGGCGTAGACGATGAAGTCGTCCACCCGCTTGCGATCCTTGGGCGACATGATCTTCTCATGGTCGAAGACGCCGGGCTCGCCCGCCACGCCGCCGCCGCGCCCGTCCACCGACGGAATCTCGCCGGCGATGGTGCAGCCGTACCCCTCGGTGTCGAACGCCGTGATGGGCCCGATGCCGGACCGGCCTTCCACGATCCCTTTCCAGGTGTGCTCTACACCCCAGCCGAGCGGGGTCAGGAGGCCAAGGCCGGTAACGACGACACGACGCATTCCTGCGTTCCTTCACAGTGAATCTCGCGCAGGACAATAGTGAGGCGAAGGCTGCACCGCTAGGCGGGGAAGGAATTGGTTGACCGGAGCGGCCGCGCACCGTCAGACGTCGGCGGCTCCGGCAGGCAGGGCCGAGGCCAGCCGTCTCTTCACGTCCTCCATCAGCGGGAGCAGCGGTCGCGGCGGCTGCGCCTCGGTGAGCCCCAGCATGTTCGCTGCGGCGTACATCACCCTGAGGCCGCCATGCGCGCGGAACAGGTCCCACAGGCCGGCGAAGTCGGCGTCGCAACGCTCCGCGACCGCGCGATCGCCCCTCATCGCCGCCGCCGCCAAGGCCGCGACAGGCTCCGAAAACAGGCCGGCGGCCACGCTGTACCAGCAGTCCGCTCCCGCCAGCAGCGCCTCCTTGCACCCCCAGTCGCCGCTGTAGCCCACGGACAGGCCCGGCGCCGCCTGGCGGAAAGCCGCCAGGTCCGCCGCCATGTCGCGGGACGACGGGAGGGGAAGCTTGATGGCGGCCACCGCGGGAATCGCCGTCAGTCTCGCGACGAATTCGGGACTAAAGGTGAAGTTCGTGGTTCCCGGGTTGCTGTAGATGCAGAGCGGCAGATCGCTGGCCATGGCCACGGCGACGAAATGCTGGAAGACCTCCTCCTCCGTGAGCGGGTTGTAGCTGACCGGCGCCAGCAGGAGGCCCGCGGCCCCTTCCGCGGCCGCGTCGCGTGCAACGGCTTCCGCCTCATCCGTCCGCAGCGCGCCCACCCCCACCATGACGGGGATCGACGCCGCCGCTTCGACGGCCGCCGCCACGGCCCGACGCCGCTCATCGCGGCTGAGGAACATATAGGTCCCCGTGCTGCCCAACAGGCCGATGGAATCGGCCCCGCCCGCCTCGATCCGGCGCACGAGCCGCTGAAGATCGGGGACGATGACGCCGCCCTCCGGCGTCATCGGTGTGATGGGAAAGGCCGAAAGCCCCGAAAACAACGCCATGTTTCACCTCCAGAACGCCGCTCTGGTGAAGCCGGGTTCGCCGCGAGTCTCAAATCAGGCTTGGCTTCGATTTGTGACGACCGAAGTCGACGAAGGCGGGCACCTTCGCCGCGGCATGACCGAAAGTTAAGTAGCCCAGCGACCATCGCCGTTTCACCCTTTGACCTCAGTTGAGGGGCGTTCATGCGACTTGCGATCATAACCATCCTTTTCGGGCTCGGCCTCGCGGCGCCCCAGTCGACCTTGGCCCAGGATGGAACGGAGCCCGCCTCATGGGGCCAGGCCTTGCGCGAGGACGCCAAGGCGTTCCACGACCTGGTCGCCGAAAACCACCCGGGACCGATCGACGACCAGAACCCGGCCTTCAGCGCCTCGCTGGAAGAAGGGCTAACCCTCGCCCTCGACCGCGCCCGCACCGCCGACAGCTATTCCGCCTGGCGCGCCGCGCTGGCCGAGTACGCGGCTGCCTTCAATGACGGCCATCTGGGCCTGAAGGACATCAAGGACAACCCGGCGCCGGCGCCCATCAACTGGCCCGGTTTCCTGGTCGGACTGCGGTCGGCGCCCGGCGGCGATCACTATGAGGTGGCGTTCAATCGCGATCCAGCCGCGCCCCCGGTCGGTGCGGTGCTGGTCTCCTGCGACGGCCGCCCGGCAGAGGCCCTCGCCCAGGAAATGATCGGACGCGAGGCAGGCCGCTGGTCCCTGCGCTCTACGCGGGTCAGCCATGCGGTCTGGAGTCTGGTCGATACGGGCAACCCCTATGTCCGGCGCCCTGAGCGGTGCGACTTCACCGTCAACGGCCGGACCACGCGCCATGCCCTGTCCTGGCGTCCGCTCGACCCCGCCGACCGCGAAGCCGGAATCGCAGCCGCGAGCGGCCAGAGGTTCACGGCCTCCACGGCGCTCCGGCCATGGGACGCCGGGCTCTGGATCGAACTGGGCGATTTCGGCGCCGACCCGCGCACGCCCGAAGGCCAGAAGCTGACGGCGTTGCTCGCGGAGGCCGAGACCCGGGTCGCCGATCTGCGCGCCGCGCCCGTCCTGGTCTTCGACCTGCGCGGCAACAACGGCGGATCCTCGACCTGGCTCAGCACCCTGGCGCGGACGATCTGGGGGGCGGACTACGCCGACGCGCACACCGCGGACTCCTCCAGCATCGACTGGCGCGCCTCGCCCGATAACCTGGCCAAGCTGGAAGAGTATCGGACCCAGTTCAGCAGCCAGCCCGACACCCTGGCCTATGTGAACCGGCTCATCGACGGCATGTCGGCGGCGATGGCCGCCGGCAGCCCCCTGTTCCATGAAGCGGACGATGCCGAACCCGAGCGCGGAGCGGCGCCCGCGAACCCGGTCGCGGGGAAGGTCTATGTGCTGACGGACTACGGCTGCGCCTCCGCCTGCCTGGACGCGGTCGACACCCTGACCGCTCTGGGCGCGGTTCAGGTCGGACAGGAGACTTCCGCCGACACCCTGTACATGGAGATCCGCTACGTGCCGCTGCCCAGCGGACGCGCCACCGCCTATGTGCCGATGAAGGTCTATCGGAACCGCGCGCGCGCCAATAACCAGACCGCCGTTCCCCGACACGCCTGGACAGGCGCCCTGACCGACACCGCCGCCCTCGAGCGCTGGATCGCACAGCTGGCCGGCCAGGACTGAGGCGCCGCTGGCCTGGTCGACCTAGAGCAATTCAGGTTCGTCCAGCGCCTCGCGGACGGTCGGGAGGCGGTTTCGGCTGATGGGCAGGGGCGTGCTTTCGTCCATCAGCAGCCGGCTCCGGCCGCCGTCCCGCTCGAAGCCGCGGACATGGGCCAGGTTGGCGATCACCGAGCGGTGGACCCGCAGGAAGCTGGCCGGCAGGTCCTCTTCCAGCCGGTCGAGGCGGGCGGCGTGCAGCAATCGCCGGCCGCCCGTCAGCCGCAGTTCGACATAGTCGTCCGCCCCGACGATGGCCACAATGTCCTCCAGCGGCACGCGCTCGACGCCGCGTGAGGACGCCACCGTCAGGCAGTTCGGACGGGCGGCGGCGCGGGTCAGGGCGACCTCGCGCTCCTGATCGTCGCGGCCCAGCCGCACGACCTCGGTCATCAGCAGCGTCAGCACCAGACCGACGGCGAACAGGAAGTAGGACAGGTCGACGACCCAGCCGGGGAACAGCGCGCAGATCGCCAGGAAGACGGCGAGATAGGCGAGGGTCAGGCGCGCGCCCGGCATGCGGCGGTAGACCGCGAAAGCGGCCACCGCGGTGGACAGCACCACCCCGGCCATCAGGGCCAGCACGGTCTTGCTGTCGAATCCGGGCGCGAAGCAGGTCGCCGCCACCGCCGCCACGGCCAGAGCGACCACCGGGCGCCGCGCCTGGGGCTGGAAGCGCGACACCACATAGGTCGCCAGCAGCACCGCGAAGACGGCGGTCAGAACCCAGATGCCCACCAGCCGCAGACCGTGGACGGGATAGGCGTAGGGGACCAGCACCCGCAGGCTCTCCAGGATCGCCTGCAGACCGGCGACCCCGGCCATGGCCGCCAGCGCCAGGCTGGACCCCGTCCGGCGCAGGATGTGGATGACGCCGAAGCCGAAGGCGGCGGCGAACAGGGCCCCCGCCGCCAGGAAGGCGATCGCCAGCGGGATCGCGCGCGACGGCCAGGGATAGGGGGCGACCATGATCGCCGCTATGGGGCCGTCCAGACGCACCAGACCATGGAAGGACGACATGCGGATCGTCACGACATTGTCTCCGGGGACCCACATCCGTTCGGGGATCGCGAAGGCCGCCTCGTACCGCCCCGCCGTCTCCGACCCGGGGGAATCACCCGGTCGTCCATTCGCGCCCAGCGTCTGGCCGTTGAGCCAGACCTGCGAGGAGGCGACGCCGACGACATAGAGGGCGACGGGATCATCGCCCGCCGGCCGCTGCACAACCGCGCGAAGCCAGAGCTCCCGTCCCTGCGGGTCGATCACGCCCTCGACGGGACGACAGTCCTGAAGGACCGGCGCGGCGACGCCGGGCGCGCCTCGGCACGCCTGCCACGCCAATTCGGCGGGCCGTTCCTGGGCCCGCAGCGCCGTCGAGACCGAAACCTGGAGAATCGCGATGAAGAGAATCCGCCACATGGCGCGGACCCTATCGCCATTCGCGGGAGAGCGCTGCCGTTCGCCGATGCAGACGCGCCATTCGCCGAAGCACGCCCCAGCCGCTCGAAAACCCTGCTTCAACCTTCGTCATGACCTACACATCCCTGAACCGCCGTTCCATCCTCGCCGCCGCAGGCCTCGCCGTGCCCGCCCTGGCGCTTCCCTGGAAAGCTCATGCGCAGGAGCCCGCCGGGCCCTTCCGCTACAAGGCGGGGAACGGCGAAGAGACCGACGCCGTCCGCGGCTATTTCGAGGTGCCCGAGGATCGGCGCATCCCCGGTTCGCGCCGCATCCGCCTGGGCTATGTGCGTTTCCCCTCGACCTCGCCGAACCCCGGCGCGCCCATCGTCTATCTGGCCGGCGGCCCCGGCGGATCCGGCGTGCGCACCGCGATGGGCCCGCGGTTCCCGATCTTCATGACCCTGAGAGCGGTGGCCGACGTCATCGCCTTCGACCAGCGCGGCACCGGCCTGTCGTCCAGCATTCCCGACCGGGCCAACACCACGCCCTACCCCGCCCTGACCCACGCCGGCATGACCGCCTGGTACCGGGAGGAGATGCAGAAGGCCTGGATCGACTGGACCCGCGCCGGCATCGCCATGACCGGCTACAACACCGAGCAGAACGCCGACGACATCGAGGACCTGCGCATTCACCTGGGTACGGAGAAGGTCAATCTGTGGGGCATCAGCTACGGCACCCACTTGGCCCTGTCGGTGCTCAAACGGCATCCGAACTCGATCGGCCGCGTCGCCCTGGCCAGCCTTGAAGGTCAGGACCAGACGGTCAAACGGCCCGCGCACATCGACATGTTCCTGGACCGCGTCGATCGCCTGATGGGGACGGACCCCGCCGTTCGCGCGGCGATCCCGAACATGCCGGCCTTGATGCGCCGCGTGCATGAGCGGCTTGAGGCCGACCCGGCGACGGTGACCATGCCCGCCGAAAGCGGCACGGTCGACGTCCAGATGGGCGGCTTCGGGGTGCAGCTGATGGCCTCCGCCCTGGTCGCCAATCCGCCGCAGCTGACCATGCTGCCGAAAATCTACCTGGCGCTCGACGCCGGGAAGACCGACGTCCTGGCGCCGTTGTTCCCGCCGCCCCATCGCTACTTCAGCATCTCCGGCATGCCGGAGGCGATGGACCTCGCGTCGGGCATCACGCCCGCCCGCCTGGCGATGATCACCGAAGAGGCGAAGACGGCGGTTCTGGGGGACGCCTTCAACATTCCCATGCCGCACCTGCTGGGCGCCATCCCCGGTGTCGACCTGGGTGACGACTTCCGGGCCTCGATCGGGATCGAGACCCCGGCCCTTCTGGTCGCGGGCACCCTCGACGGCCGCACCCCGCTGGAGGAACAGGCCGAGGTGATCGCCCAGTTCCAGAACAAGACGCGGGTGGTGGTCGAGAACGCCGGCCACAACGTCTTCGAAGCTCACCCGGACGTGACGCCCCTGCTGGTCAAGTTCTTCAGTGAGCAGCCGGTGAGCGACACCCACCTGACCCTGGCGCCGCCGACCTTCCCGGTCGTCTGAGACGAATGGCGGCCTGACGGCGTTCGCCGCGATACGCGAACGCCGTCAGGTCGGCCGCCCAGGTCCGCCCAGACGCAGAAAAGCCGCCGTGACGCCCTTCAGCGTCGCGGCGGCTTTTCGATGCCGTACGAAACGGCTGGTGAGCCTTAGCCCGCCAGCTTCTCGTCGATGAACTTCACGGCGTCGCCAACGGTCTGGATGTGCTCGGCGGCGTCATCCGGGATCTCGATGTCGAACTCTTCCTCGAAGGCCATGACCAGTTCGACGTTGTCGAGCGAGTCGGCGCCCAGGTCGTCGATGAAGCTGGCCTTTTCAGTGACCTTGTCCGGATCGGCGTCCAGGTGGTCGATAACGATCTTACGGACGCGTTCCAGGGTGTCGGACATGGTGTCTCTGCCTTCTGATGCCGCCATGGCGGCTGTTGTCTCAATCCTTGCCGTATGACGACGGCGACGGCGGCGCAAGCCTTCTAACGAAGACTCACCCCGACCGGTTGCAGCGCTCTAGCACAGCCGTGGCGGGGTGAAATAGTCCGTAGCGGTGCGGAACAAGCCTTACGCGACCCGGCTGACGGCGAAATCAGCCAACAGCTCCAGCGCGGTCTTCCACTCGCTGTCCGCCAACGGCGCCAGCGCGGCCTTGGCCAGGTCGGCGTAGTCCCAGGCCACGTCCAGGGTCGCCCCGACCGCCCCCGCGCCGACCACCAGTTCGCGGGCGCGCTTGAAGTCGTCCTCGTGGCGCTCGCCCTTGTTGATGGTGCGCTCCCAGAAGCCGTCGTCGTGGCCCTTGGTGCGGGCGGCGGCCAGCAGCAGCGGCAGGGTGACCTTGCCTTCGCGGAAGTCGTCCCCGGTGTTTTTGCCCAGATCCGCGGCCTGGCCGCCGTAGTCCAGCGCATCGTCGGCCAGCTGGAAGGCTAGGCCGAGGTTCAGACCGTAGGCGCGCAGGGCCTGGACCGCCGTCTCGTCGGCGCCGGCGCCCACCGCGCCCGATTCCGCGGCGGCGGCGAACAGTTCGGCAGTCTTGGCCGAGATGATTTGCAGATAGGTGTCCTGATCCAGCCCCAGGTCGTGGGCGCGGGTCAGCTGCAGCACCTCGCCCTCGGAGATGACGCTGGACGCCCGGGCCAGGATGCCCAGGGCCCGCATCTGGCCGGTCTCGACCATCAGTTCGAAGGCGCGGGCGAACAGGAAGTCGCCGACCAGCACGCTGGAGGGGGCGCCCCAGATCAGGTGAGCGGCCACCTTGCCCCGGCGCAGATCCGAGGCGTCGACGATGTCGTCGTGCAACAGGGTGGCGGTGTGGATGAATTCGACCGAGGCGGCCAGGCGGACGGCGGCCTCCATGCCGTTCGGCGCGCCGACGGCGCGCGCGGCGGCCACGGTCAGCAACGGGCGCAGGCGCTTGCCGCCCGCCGCCACGATGTGGTCGGCCAGCATCGGGATGACCGGAACGTCGGACTGCATCCGCTCGACGATCAAGGCGTCGACCACCGCCATGTCGTCGCGCGCGAGCCGGATCAAGGGCTCGACCTCTCCCTTGCGACGGGACTCGGCGACGGTGACAGCGTCCAACGGAATACTCTTCGGGAACGGCGCGGGAGGAGGATCGCGCCTGAAAATCCAGCCGCCGCCTTGCCCGGCGGCGATGCGGCGCACAATGGTGATCGGGTCAACAGGGGTCAAGCCGCGTGACCGTCGCATCCGCCACTGAATCGTCATCGGAAATCGTCGAGAACGCCCTTCTCGGCGGTCGCGTGCGATTCCTCCAGCCCGCGAAGGGCTATCGCGCCGGAATGGACGCCGCCCTGCTGGCCGCCGCCTGCGACGCCGCACCCGGCGAGCGGGTGATCGAGGCCGGCTGCGGCGCGGGCGCCGTGCTGATGCAGATCGCGGCGCGGCGCCCCGGCGTGGCCCTGACCGGGCTGGAGCGGGATCCGGCCATGGCGGCGCTGGCCCGGCGAAACGCGATTCTGAACGGGGCCGAGACCACGGTCGTCGAAGGCGACATCGCCCAGGGGTTCCGCGCCCTGGACCTGCCGGTGTTCGACCGCGCGGTATCCAACCCGCCCTTTTTCGATGATCCGGGCGCCCTGCGCGCGCCCTCTCCCGGCAAGTCAGGCGCCTGGATGGCCGACGACGGCCTGGGCGCCTGGACCCGCTTCCTGCTGAAGTCCGTGCGCGAGGGCGGCCGGATCGTGGTCATCCACCGCGCCGACCGTCTGGCCGATCTGTTGGCGGGCCTGGGTGAGACGGCGGGGTCGTTCGCGATTCGCCCGATCCACGCCTTCGCAGACGAACCGGCCAAACGCGTCCTGGTGCAGGCCACCAAGACCGGCAAGGCGCCGCTGCGGTTGCTGCCCCCGCTGGTGTTGCACGCGCGCGACGGAGCCAAGCATACGGCGGAGGCTGAGGCTGTGCTGCGGGGCGAAGCGGGGCTGGAATGGTGACCCGCCGAAACCAGGCCGCCTGAAGGGCCGCCGGGTGGACGCCCGCCCCGGGCGGACCTCCCCCGGCGACCGAACGGGATGGGGTCAGCCGACGTCAGCGCAGACGCGGAAATGCCAGTCCTGCGAGCAGCCGATCGAGCCGTCGCCGTATTTCTCACAGCCGACATTGCGCAGACACATCTCGTAGGGGCTGCTGTAGTCCCAGTTGCCGTCTCCGGGGCCGGTCACTCGGGTCTGCGTATACGCGGTTTGGGGCGCGCCCCCGGTCAGGGGCGCAGGAGCTGCGCCCGCCAGAAACACGATCGAGGTGACGGCCAAGGCGATTTTCAGCATGGTTTTCCTCCTTGCCCCGAATGGGCGGGCGCAGGTTCAGACAGCAAGCGGAGCTGGCCCAATCACAATAACGTCAGGTTGAGGCCATGCTCGCTTGGGGCGAATTTGAGAGCCTAGCCTTCGGACCGTCCCTCTCCTTTCCTGTCGCGCGCATAGCGCCGAGCGAAGTGGAAAGGCGGCAACCAGCCTTCGCGGCGGATCGTCCAGTTTTCATAGGTCGGGGTCAGCTGGTCCGGCGCATGGAGCACGCCCAGATTCACCTCGATCTCGTCGCCGCTGCGCGCGAAGACGGACGAACCGCAACGCGGACAGAAATGCCGTCCGGCGTAGTCCCCGGTCTCGCCTTCGACGCTTACAGCCCTTTCGGGAAAGATCGCCGTCGCCTGGAACAGCGAGCCCGAATGCTTGCGGCAGTCGAGACAGTGGCACAGCCCGACCCGATACGGCCGTCCGATGGCCGCCAGCCTGACCCCGCCGCACAGGCACCCGCCTTCGAACCGATCCATGTGGGTCTCCTCGGCTCCATCGAACGCCCAGGGCCTCGCCGGTATCCGCCGCCCTCTCCGCTTTCGCCAATCGGCCCTAGCGGCTATGCCACGGTCATGTCCCTGCGCCCCCTCTTCGTCACCCAGGTCTATGAGGCCTCGCTCGCCGCCTCCGCGGGCTTCGCGGCCTTCAACGCCGAGCTGGCCGACGCCTGCCGGATGCTGGCGGCCGAGGACATGGCCGGACGCCAATGGTGCAAGGAGCACGGCTATCGCGGCTACACCTCCTACGGCTCCCTGACCGACCTGCCGGTGCGGCTACCGGAGTTCGGCGAGCTGAAGCGGCATCTCGACAAGCACGCGCAAGTCTATGCCAAGGCTCTGAATTTCGATCTGGCGCGCAAGCCGCGACTGGACAATCTGTGGGTCAACATCCTCAAGCCCGGCGGCGGTCACACGGGGCACATCCACCCTCACGCCTTCCTGTCGGGCACCGTCTATGTCGAGGTCCCGGGGGGCGCCTCGGCCCTGAAGCTGGAAGATCCGCGTCTGCCGATGATGATGGCCCGCCCCGGCGTCCGCCCGGACGCGTCCGAGGCCGAACAGCCCTTCGTCTACCTGGCCCCCAAGGCCGGGACGGTGCTGATGTGGGAAAGCTGGCTGCGCCACGAGGTGCCGACCAACGCCGCCAAGTCCGAGCGCATCTCGATCAGCTTCAACTACGCGTAAGTCCCGCCAGTCCGTCCCAGGCCAGCATGGCGGCGCGGGCGGTTCCGGCCAGTTCGTCCGCCGTCGCCCCCTCGCGGGACCGGAAGGTCATGCCCTGCTGGACCGTGGCGAAGAAGGCGGCCATGGCGGTCAGATCGGCGTCCGGCGCTATCTCGCCAGCCGCCTGACCGGCGCTCAGCCGGTCTCGCATCGTCGCGAACGCATCCTTTCGGATCGCCGCCACATCGTCGCAGGCGCCCTTCGGCAGGGCGTCGAGGTTGGCGCTCGAGATCGCCAGCAGACAACCCTTCGGGTGGTCGCACTCTCCGCTGGCCATCGCCGTGGCCAGCAGCAGCCCCCCGATGGCGTCGCGCGCCGTCGCGGCCTCGGTCATGGAAGCCCACAGGGCCGCGCCTTGGGTGTCGGTGTAGAGCCGCACGGCTTCGCGGAAGAGCGCCTCCTTGCTGCCGAACGCGGCGTAGAGGCTGGGGGCGTTGATCCCCATGGCCCCGGTCAGGTCGGTCATGGACGCGTCCGCATAGCCCTTGGTCCAGAACACCTCGAGGGCGCGGGACAGGGCTTCATCACGATCGAAACTGCGGGGACGGCCGGCCATGGGCGTCTTTCGGACCTCTTTTTCTAACGAGCGATACATAATCCCTTGACGACGGCAGGCAAGCTTTCCATCTGGCGTTCTGTAGCAGTCGTTACAGAATGGAACCAAAACATGACCGCCTCTCTCCCCCTCGCCGGAAAACGCGCCCTCGTCACCGGCGCCAGCCGCGGCATCGGCGCCGCCATCGCCCGTCAGCTGGCCGCCGACGGCGCCGACGTCGCCATCACCTATGAGAAGTCCGCCGACAAGGCCGAAGCCGTCGCCGCCGAGATCCGCGCCCTTGGCCGCAAGGCCGTCGTCCTGCAGGCCGACTCCGGCTCAACCGATGGACCGAAGAAGGCCGTCGAAGGCGCGGTCGCCGGACTGGGCGGCCTCGACATCGTCGTGAACAACGCCGGCATCGCGGGCGGCACGATGTTCGCTGACCAGTCGGCCGAGGAGATCGACGCCCTGCTGAACGTCAACATCCGCGGCGTCATGCTGACGACCCAGGCCGCCCTGCCCCACCTCGGCGAAGGCGGTCGCGTGATCTCGATCAGCAGCGTGCTGGCCGACCGCGTGCCCTTCCCCGGCGTGACCGTCTATTCGGCCACCAAGTCGGCGCTGCAGGCCTTCACCCTGGGCCTTTCTCGCGAGCTGGGGCCGCGCGGGATCACCGTCAATCTGGTCAAGCCGGGCGCCACCGACACCGACATGAACCCTGCCGACGGCCCCAACGCCGCCGGACTGCTGGCGGGCACCGCCCTCGGGCGCTTCGGCCAACCGCAGGACATCGCCTCGGCGGTCGCCTTCCTCGCCGGTCCGGGCGCCGCCTACATCACCGGAACCAGCATCCTGGTCGACGGCGGCATCGGCGCCTGACCGGAGGATGAGGGGGCCGGCGGCCCCCTCATCGCCACATTCCGCCCTAGGCTCCCTCGCAGTGAAGCTTCGAGGGAGTTAGCGATGAAGGCGTTCGGTCTGGCGATGATCCTGCTGGCGGCGTCCGTCGCCGCCTGCACGGAAAAGGCTGACGCCCAGTCGTCGCAAACGCCCGTCCGCGCTGAAGGCGCGCCCTATGTATTGGCGGGCACCCAGGTCTGGACCGTGCCCGATCCGGTCTCGGGCCGCGATTACGAGGTCTTCGTCAGCCTGCCCGCCAGCTACGAGACCAGCCCCGGACGCCGCTATCCGGTGCTGTACGTCACTGACGCCGACTACGCCTTCCCCATCATTCGCCAGATCGCGCGGCGGGTGAACCTCGACGGCCCGGTGATCGAGGAGTTCATCCTGGTCGGCCTGTCCTATGCGCGGGGGGACAACCCGGTGGCCAGCCGTAACCGCGACTATACGCCGACCCCGAACGGGCCTCGGCGCGCCAGGTCGACCGTCCATGGCGGCGGCTCGGCCTACCAGACCTATTTGAAGACGCAGGCTCTGCCCTTCATCGAGAACCGGTTCCGCGCCGATCCCGCGCGCCGGGTCCTGCTGGGCCACTCCTACGGCGCCCTGCTCGGTGCCCAGGTCCTGTTCACCGATCCGGCGCTGTTCCACGGCTATGTGCTGGGCAGTCCGTCCTTCTGGTTCGACCGGCGGCACATCATGACGATGGAGGCCGAATACGCCCGCACCCACCGCGACCTGCCGGCCGAGGTCTTCATGTATATCGGCGCCTATGAGACTCCCGGCCCCGGCCCCCGCCATACGACGGACGCCGACATGGTCGGGGACGTGCGGACCATGGAACGCACCCTGAAATCCCGTGCCTATCCGGGCCTTCGGGTCCAGTCGGCGGTGCTGGGGGACGAGGATCATCTGACCGTCGCCCCGGTCGGCTTCACCCGCGCCCTGATGGCCCTCCTGCCGGCGCAGACGTAGCGCTTTCGGGGAACCGATCCGACCGCGGCGGCCTTCGTTCAAATTCGCCGCAATAGGGGGTTCTCTTGAAGAAAAATCCGCTCGTTCTGATCGCGCTTGGGGTCATCCTGATCATTGTCGGTGGGTGGATGCACTTCACGGGTGGTCCGCCGACGGCCGATCCAGGCCTGAGACAGGCTTGCGAGGCTTCAATGGCCGAACGTGGGGCCGATGCGTATCTGATCGCTCAATGCAAACAGGTCGCTTTCGCCACCGCGACCACTGCGACGGACGCAACATCCGCAGCCAGATCCATCAGCGCGACGAACAACAGCGAGATCGGGGGCGGCGCCGTCTCGATGTTCCTGATGGGCGCCGGCCTGGCCCTGGTTGTGGGCGGAGTCGTCATCCGTCGCGGCGCCCGTCACGTCGCGACCTGACGGCGGCGCCTGCAAGGCCCCAAGCACCGCGTCAGCGCCGCGTGTAGATGTCGCCGTCGTAACCCAGCGACACGGGGCGTCCGTCGGCGCCGAGCCGGAAGGTGACGCCCTGGCCGGTGTAGGGTGTCAGTTCGACCCGCAGGCTTTCCGGATCGGTGAAGTTCTCGGCCACCGCCGACTGCACGCCGATGGTCAGCCGCAGGCGGTCGCCGTCCTCGCGCACGCTCAGGGTCCCGTGGGCCGGGCTGACGTAATCGCCGACATAGGCGGCGTTCGGAAGGCTCAGCGTGCGGGGCCGCTGTGCGCGGGCGGCCAGGTTGCCGGCGATCCCCTCGCGCCGCCGGTCCCTGCGGACAACCAGCTCGGCCAGCTTCGCGTCATAGACGGCGTCCACATCCGGCAGGTTCGCGAACCAGTCATAGGCGTAGTTGGCGACCAGGTCGGCCAGTTCGCCCGCGAAGGCGTCCTCGTTGACCATCACGGCCACGCCCAGATGACGCTCCGGCATGAAGGAGACGTGGGCCCGCGAGCCCGAGAAATTGCCGAAATGGTGGATCAGGACGTCGTCGCCGTATCGCCCGACCTGCCAACCCAGGCCGTAGCCGGTGCGGACATAGGGACCGAAGGTCGTCTCCTGCGCCACGCGGGACGCATGGGTGGACGCGATGAGGCCGGCGGGCAGGACGCGGCCGCCGCCGACCGTTCCGTCCGTCACCTGCGCCTCCAGCCAGATGGCCATGTCGTGCGCCGTGGAGACCAGCCCGCCCGCCGACTGCATCGTGGCGTCGGTCTTTTGCAGATATGACCGCTCCGGCTGTCCGGAGAGACGCCCGAAATGGCCGGCGGCGACGGTGTGACCCTCGACCCGCGCCTCGTCGATGAAAGCCGTGGTGTCGGTCATGCCCAGCGGCGTCAGGACCTCGCCCTGCACCAGCGCGCGCCAGTCGCGGCCCCGTTCATGCTCCAGCAAGACCGTGGCCAAGTTGTAGCCCGAGTTGGTGTAGTCGAACGTCCCGTAGGCGCCGTCCTCCACCGGTCGGGTCTGCGCGGTCAGGTCCCACATGAGCGCCGGGGTCCAGTCGCCGGAGAAGGCGGCGCGGAAGGCGATCGGCCCGTTCTCGACGCCCGACCGATGGCTGAGCAGGTCGGTCAGGGTGATCCGCCCGGCGATGTCGGCGGGCACGCCGGAGTCCGGCGACCACGCGGCCAGCGGCACCTCCAGATCGACCTCGCCCCGTCCCGCCATCGCCGCGATGGCCAGGGCGGTGAAGGATTTGGTCGCCGAGGCGATGTAGAACCGCGTGTCCGCGTCCACCGGCGCGCCGCTCGCGACATCCGCCACGCCGACGCCTCCGGTGTAGATCGCGCCGTTCTGGTCCACGACGGCCACGGCCATGCCCGGCACGGCCTCGGTCCGCGCCAGCGCCCGGCGCGCGAAGGCGTCCATGGCGGCGGGGAAGGCGGCGCGGTCCTGGGCGCCTGCTGCGGCCGGCACGACAAGCAGGATCGCGGCCGCAAGGGCTGTCGCGGCGAGATTCGAACGCATGGATGCTCCCTCGGCCCCGACAGCGAGGCGTACGGCAGAGAGGCCGCCAGGTGATCAAATGGATGCAGGCCGCGGCCATCAAACCGCCCTGCCCGTCCGCTAGTCATTTGCCCTGAAGCGGCGTGGCGGCTACATCCCGCGCCAACCTCCCCATCCGATCAGACGACAGGGCGCACCGCACCTCATGGCGCAGCAATATATTTTCCAGATGCAGGGCCTGACCAAGGCCTTTCCCGGCGGCAAGAAGATCTTCGAGAACATCTGGCTGAGCTTCTACAACGACGCCAAGATCGGCGTGGTCGGGGTCAACGGCTCGGGTAAGTCCACCCTGCTGAAGATCATGGCCGGGCTGGACAAGGAATTCTCCGGCGAGGCCAAGGCCGCCGACGGCATCAAGCGCGGTTACCTGGAGCAGGAGCCCCAGTTGGATCCCGCCCTGAACGTCCGCGAGAACGTCGAGTCCTGGTGCGAAGAGAAGCAGTGGGTCAACCGCTTCAACGCCATCGCCATGGAGATGGCCGAGAACTACTCCGACGAACTGATGGAGGAAATGACCACCCTCCAGGAGAAGATCGACGCCGGCGATGTCTGGGACATCGACAGCCGCATCGAAATGGCCATGGACGCCCTGCGCTGTCCGCCGGACGACTGGGAAGTCACCAACCTGTCGGGCGGTGAGAAGCGCCGCGTGGCCCTGGCCCGCCTGCTGCTCAGCAAGCCGGACATGCTGCTGCTCGACGAACCGACCAACCACCTGGACGCCGAATCCGTCGCCTGGCTGCAGCACCACCTGGAAAACTTCCCCGGCTGCGTCATCCTGGTGACCCACGACCGTTACTTCCTGGACCTCGTCACCAAGTGGACGCTGGAGCTGGACCGCGGCAAGGGCCACCCGCACGAGGGCAACTATTCCTCGTGGCTGGAAGCCAAGACCAAGCGCGTCGTGCAGGAGCAGTCGGAATCCGAAGCCCGCCAGCGCGCCCTGACTCGCGAACTGGAATGGGTCCGCTCGGGCGCCAAGGCCCGTCAGGCCAAGTCCAAGGCCCGTCTGGCCGCCTATGAGCGGATGGTCGACGAGCAGGAGAGCATGCGCGGCGCCCAGACGCACGCCGTCATCCAGATCCCGCCGGGCCCGCGCCTGGGCAACGTCGTGCTGGAGGTCGAGGGCCTCCAGAAGTCGTATGGCGACAAGGTCCTGTTCGACAATCTGACCTTCAAGCTGCCGCCCAACGGCATCGTCGGGGTGATCGGCCCGAACGGCGCCGGCAAGTCGACCATGTTCAAGCTGATCACCGGCCAGGAACAGCCCGACGGGGGCACGATCAAGGTCGGCGAAACCGTCAAGCTGGCTTACGTCGACCAGTCGCGCGACGACCTAAAGCCGGACGAGACCATCTGGCAGGCCATCTCGGGCGGCACCGACATCATGATGGTCGGCAAGCGCGAGATTAACTCGCGCGCCTATGTCGGCAGCTTCAACTTCAAGGGCGGCGACCAGCAGAAGAAGGTCGGCCAACTGTCCGGCGGTGAGCGCAACCGCGTCCACTTGGCCAAGACCCTGGCTTCGGGCGGCAACCTGATCCTCCTCGACGAACCGACGAACGACCTGGACATCGAGACCCTGCAGAACCTCGAGGAAGCCCTGGAAGGCTTCGCCGGCTGCGCCGTGGTCATCTCCCACGATCGCTGGTTCCTGGACCGTCTGGCGACCCACATCCTGGCCTTCGAGGGCGACAGCCACGTGGAATGGTTCGAAGGCAACTTCGAGGCCTATGAGGAAGACAAGAAGCGCCGCCTCGGCGTTGAGAGCCTGATCCCGCACCGGATCAAGTTCCAGAAGTTCGGGCGGTAAGACTGCGCTTTTCCGCCGCCGCGCCTCCGCGCGCAGCGGCGGCGGCGCGCGGAGGCGCGGCAACGCGACAGCCGGTCAGGCGCTTGCTTGTCCTTTAGGCCCTAATTAACCTCTACGTTCAGTTGGGGACTGTTCGCGTGCGCGTCGTATCCCCGGTCGGGTTCGGGCCTGCAGAGCCCTGGGGGAAGACAGATGCCGACGATCACGGGAACCGCCGGCTCCGACACCCTGACCGGGGGGAGCGACGCCGACATCATCAATGACGAGCTCGGCGGCGACGACATCCTGCGCGGCATGGGTGGAAACGACACCCTTCACTTCTGGCGGCCCGAGCGTTCGCCGGTCTCCGTCCTGAGGGCCGAGGGCGGCGACGGGAACGACCTGCTTGACTACTATGTCTTCAACGCCAGCACCGCCGTGCTGGACGGCGGCGCCGGTTCCGACGTGTTCCGGATCTGGGCCGTCGCCGGAAGCGTGGAGATCGTCACCGGCTCCGGCGCCGACATCCTCGATTTCTCTGTCCTGAACCCGACCTGGGGCGGCCAGATGGTCGTCACCGATTTCACCGGCGGCGTCGGCGGCGACCGGATCGTCTTCGACAGTCCGACCTTCAAACTGTCCGACATCTTCACGGGCTGGAACGGCAGCAACCCCTTCTCCAGCGGTTATCTGAAACTGACCCAGGTCGGCGCCGACACGGTGCTGTCGATCGATCTGGACGGCGCGGCCGGCGGCGCCCAGACGGCCTTCACCCTCCTCACCTTCCGCAACACCCTGGCCTCGAGCCTCACCGCGTGGAACTTCAGCGGCTACGACCCCAACGGCGGCGGCATCCCCGGCCAGACCTTCATCGGCACCGGCGGAGTGGATCGACTGATCGGGACCAACGGCGAAGACATCATGTCGGGTCTCGACGGCGACGACTTCATCTCGGGCGGCAACAGCAACGACCGGCTGGACGGCGGGGCGGGCAACGACGCGATCAACGGCGGCCTCGGGGACGATGTCCTCGACGGCGGTTCCGGAAACGACCAGCTGTTTGATCTGGGCAACCCCGGCGAGGGCGGCGGCAACGACATCCTGATGGGTGGCGACGGCGACGACACCATTTCGGTCTCGCGCTGGGGCCGCTCCACGGATCGCGTTCAACTGTTGGGCGGGGACGGCGCGGACGAGCTGAACATTATCGGCGACCCGGGCTTCTCGGCCTTGCTGGACGGCGGCGCGGGCAATGACCGCATCTACCTGCAAGGCTTCCTCTACGGCGACCTGACCATCGCGACCGGCGCCGGAGTGGACACCGTCTACATGGGCCGGCTCGAGAACCCGAGCCCGACGATCCGATTCACCGACTTCACCGCCGGAGCGGGCGGCGACATCTTGAGCTGGGAGCCGCTGCTGACCGCCTCCCTCATTGGATGGAACGGCTACAACCCCTTCCAACTCGGGTTCGCCCGCCTGGTCCAGGAGGGCGGCGACGTCCTGCTGCAGGTGGACCGGGACGGAAGTGGAAACGCACACAACTGGATCATGCTGATCACCTTCGTCAGCACCGTCCGGACCGATTTCTCCGCCGCCAACTTCGGCTACAACCCATTGGTCACCGCCGGACAGCTGTTCAACGGCACGAGCGGGAACGACGTGTTCAACGGCACGGCCGGCGACGATGTCATGCAGTCGCAGAATGGCGACGACGTCCTGAACGGCGGCGACGGCGACGACAGTCTCCAGGGCGGATCGGGCATCGACATCCTGGCCGGCGGCGCGGGCGACGACCGTCTCGACGGCGGACAGGGCGGCGAGGGTCAGGCGACCTATGTCAACGGCCAGTATCTGCCCGGCGGCGACGTCGCCGACTACCGCTCCGCCACCCGCGGCGTCACCGTCAATCTACAGATCATGGGACCGCAGGACACCGGTCAGGGCACGGACCGCCTCGAATGGATCGAGGATCTCTACGGCAGCGAGTTCAACGACGTGCTCACCGGCACGTCGACGGGACCCAATCTGCTGATGGGCTTCGGCGGCGCGGACCGTCTCAGCGGCGACCACGGCAACGACACCCTGGTCGGCGGCGACGGGGACGACATCATCGACGGCGGCTTCGGCGACGACACCCTGGACGGCGGCGAGGGTCTGGATATCGCCGTATACGGCGGTCCGCGCTCCAACTACGTCATTGCGACCGGCCCGGACGGCGTCACCACCATCACGGACACGGCGACCTACAATCAGACGGACCGCCTGCGCGGCGTGGAACAGCTGCGGTTCTCCGACGGCCTGTACGATATCAACGGCGTCCGCATCGCCAATGTGGTCAACGGCACGCCCAACGCCGACACCCTGCTCGGCACCTCCGACATCGACCGCATCGTGGCGGGCGACGGGGACGACATCCTGACGGGCGGCGGCGGCGACGACATCATCGACGGCGGCGCCGGTCGCGATACGGCGGTCTTCTCCGGCCTTCGCGCGGCCTACACCCTGTCCCTGCTGAATGGCGTCACATACATTTCGGGTCCGGACGGGGTCGACACCCTGACCAACGTCGAGCGGCTTCGCTTCGACGACGGCGTCTATGACATCGCGGGTCTGCCGGCGCTCAATGAGATGGTCGGCACGGCGAATGCAGACAACATCGGGGGCGGACCTAGCGGTGACGCCATCTGGGGCCGCGAGGGGAACGACAGGATCGCCTCCGGTGAAGGCGATGACGTTGTGTTCGGCGAGGGCGGCGACGATGTCCTGATCGGCGGTCCGGGCTCGGACGCGATGGACGGCGGCGACGGCGATGACGTCGCCGTCTTCACCCCCGGCCTTGTCCGCTACACCGTCTCGGTCAACAGAGGCGTCGTCACCGTCGTCTCCAGCGAGGGGACCGACACGCTGAACAATGTCGAGCGCCTTCGTTTCGGCGATCTCGAACTGGCGGTCGCCAACCTGACCGGCGTGGCCCAGATCGGCACGAACGCGGACAACAGTCTGACGGGGGGCGCCGGCGACGACATCCTGGTCGGCGGCCGGGGTATTGACTTCCTGATCGGCGGCGACGGCGTGGACACGGCGGACTATTCGGGCGCGGCGGCGGGTGTCACGGCCCAGCTGAACACGGGCCAGGCGTCCAACGACGGCGACGGTGGCGCAGACACCTTCACCTCGATCGAGAACCTGACCGGTTCGGCCTTCAACGACGTGCTGCTGGGCGACGGGGGAAGCAACGTCCTGCGCGGCGGAGCCGGCTACGACGTGCTGATCGGCCTGGCCGGGAACGACGTCATCCACGGCGGCGCGGGCGCGGCCAACGAGCTGTACGGCGGCGAGGGCGACGACCGCTATGTCGTCGAGGCCGAGGACACCATCGTCGAACAGGCCGGCGAAGGCGTCGATCTGGTCGAGACCGGCCTGTCGCGCTTCCGCCTGTCGGCCAATGTCGAGAACCTGACCTACACCGGCACGGCCGGTTTCGAGGGCCAGGGCAACGCCGGCGACAACGTCATCCGCGGGACCACGGGCCGCGACGTGCTGATCGGCTTCGGCGGCAACGACATCCTGTACGGCGGCGCCGGCACGGCCAACGAGCTCTACGGCGGCGCGGGCGACGACTACTATGTGGTCGAGGCCAACGACACGGTCGTGGAGGCCGAGAACGACGGGATCGACACGGTCGAGTCGCGGCTGGATACGTTCGTCCTGCGCGTCAACATCGAGAACCTGGTCTATAACGGAACCGGGAACTTCACCGGCGTCGGCAACGCGTCCAACAACCTGATCATCGGCGGGGCGGGCAATGACCGCCTGGTCGGCGGCGCCGGCGTCGACACCCTGAACGGCGGCGACGGCCGCGACATGGCGGACTATTCCAGCGCCGCGGCCGGGGTGACGGTCCGCCTGGACCGCAACCAGGCGTCCAACGACGGCGACGGGGCGTCCGACGTGCTGAACGGCATCGAGGACGTGCGCGGCTCGGCCTTCAACGACGTGATCTTCGGCGACGCGGGCGCCAACACCCTGTGGGGCGGGACCGGCTATGACGTGCTGGCCGGCTTCGACGGCGACGACGTCATCCACGGCGGGACCGGCGCGGCCAATGAGCTGTACGGCGGCGCGGGCGACGACCGCTACGTCGTCGAGGCCGAGGACACCATCGTCGAACAGGCCGGCGAGGGCGTGGACCTGGTCGAGACCGGCCTGGCCCGCTTCCGCCTGTCGGCCAATGTCGAGAACCTGACCTACACCGGCACGACCGGCTTCGAGGGCCAGGGCAACGCCGGCGACAACGTCATCCGCGGGACCACCGCGCGCGACGTGCTGATCGGCTTCGACGGCAACGACATCCTGTACGGCGGCTCCGGCGCGGCCAACGAGCTCTACGGCGGCGCGGGCGACGACTACTATGTGGTCGAGGCGGGCGACACGATCGTGGAGGCCGAGAACGGCGGCGCCGACAGCGTCGAGGCGCGCCTGAACGTCTTCTACCTGGGCGCCAACATCGAGAACCTGGTGTTCGGCGGGGTGGGCGATTTCGTGGGGACGGGCAACAGCCTGAACAACCTGATCATCGGCGGCGGCGGCGACGACGTGCTGGCCGGCGGCGGCGGCTCGGATCAGATTCAGGGCGGCGGCGGCCATGACCGGCTGCTGCTGCGCGGGATCCAGGCCGACTACACCATCACCGCCGAGGGCGCCGGCTGGCGGATCATCGACAACACCGCCGGCCGCGACGGATCGATCCTGGCCACCAGCATCGAGGTCCTCGAGTTCGGAGACCGCTCCACCCGCGACCTGACCCCGCCCGCCGCCCCCGCCGACTTCGGCGATAAGGACCAGGGCGCCGACGCCCTGGTCTCGCCGCTCGTCGCCGACGACTTCCTGCTGGGCGGACCGCAGGTCCAGCCGGTCGCGCCGTCGGCCGACACGGTCAAGATCGTCGACGCCGGACCGCAGGTCCTGCCGGCCGACGTCGAAGCGCCGGCCGCCAAGGCGACCGCGGACATGCCCCTGGTCCTGCCGGGCGTGCTGGACGACGGCTTCCTGAACTACAAGGGGATCGGCGACGGCCCCCTGGTCCTGCCGTCGGAGGTCGGAGACCGTCTCATGATGGAGCCGGCCGGCTTCTTCGGCGGGCTGGAAAGCCATGCCTTCCAGTTCAACCCCGGCTCGGCGATCGACTTCTGGAACCTGGAGCACGAGATGCAGCGCGCCCTGGATGATTTCCAGGGCCGGTCGCACACCGGCAGCCCCGCGGATCACGATCCCTGGGGCTGAGCCTGATCTCTCCGTGACCTGTGAACCGCCGCCGGACCTCCGGCGGCGGTTTTCGTTTCAGGCGCCGCTCAACCGCCGGCGCGGTTCTTCACCAGATCCTCGACCACCGACGGATCGGCCAGGGTCGAGGTGTCGCCCAGCGATCCGACCTCGTTCTCGGCGATCTTTCTCAGGATCCGGCGCATGATCTTGCCCGAGCGGGTCTTGGGCAGGCCCGGGGCCCACTGGATCACGTCCGGGGCCGCGATCGGCCCGATCTCCTTGCGGACGTGGGCGATCAGCGCCTTGTGCAGGTCCACGGTCGGCTCCACCCCCTTGTTCAGGGTGACGTAGGCGTAGATGCCCTGGCCCTTGATGTCGTGCGGGAAGCCGACCACCGCCGCCTCGGCTACGTCGTCGTGCAACACCAGGGCGCTTTCGACCTCGGCGGTGCCCATGCGGTGGCCCGAGACGTTGATCACATCGTCCACCCGCCCGGTGATCCAGTAATAGCCGTCCTCGTCCCGGCGGCAGCCGTCGCCGGTGAAATACTTGCCCGGATAGGCGCTGAAATAGGTGTCGAAGAAGCGCTGGTGATCGCCCCAGACGGTGCGCATCTGCCCCGGCCAGCTGTCGGTGATGACCAGATTGCCCGAGGTCGCGCCCTCCAGCACCGCGCCGTCCGCGTCCACCAGCTGCAGCTCGACGCCCGGCAGGGGCTTGGTCGCCGAGCCGGGCTTCAGGTCCGTCGCGCCGGGCAGGGGCGAGACCAGCACTCCGCCGGTCTCGGTCTGCCACCAGGTGTCCACGATCGGGCAGCGGCCCTCGCCGACCACCTCGTGATACCAGCGCCAGGCCTCCGGATTGATCGGCTCCCCGACCGTGCCCAGCAGGCGCAGCGATGAGCGGCTGGTCGCCTGCACCGGCCCGTCGCCCTCGCGCATCAGGGCCCGCAGCGCGGTGGGGGCGGTGTAGAAGATCTCGACCTGGTGCTTGTCCACCACCTGCCAGAAGCGGCTGACCGTCGGATAGTTGGGCACGCCCTCGAACATCAGGGTCGTCGCGCCGTTGGCCAGCGGGCCGTAGACGCAATAGCTGTGGCCGGTGACCCAGCCTACGTCGGCGGTGCACCAGAAGACCTCGCCGGGCCGGTAGTCGAACACCAGCTCGTGCGTCCAGGACGCCCAGAACAGATAGCCGCCCGTGGTGTGCAGCACGCCCTTGGGCTTTCCGGTCGAGCCCGAGGTGTAGAGGATGAACAGCGGATCCTCGGCGTTCATCGGCTCGCACGGGCAGTCGTCGCCGACGCCCTGCCTGGCCTCGCCGTAGGCAACGTCGCGGCCCTCGACCATCGGCACGTCGGCGTGGGTGTGCGAGACGACCAGCACCTTGTCGACCGCCACCTTCTCCAGCGCCGCGTCGACATTGGCCTTCAGCGGCACCCGCTTGCCGCCGCGCATCCCCTCGTCGGCGGTGATCACGATCTTGGAGCCGCAGTCCTCGATCCGCCCCGCCAGACTGTCCGGCGAGAAGCCGCCGAAGACGACCGAATGCACGGCCCCGATCCGCGCGCAGGCCAGCATGGCGACCGCCGCGGCCGGGATCATCGGCAGGTACAGGGTGACGCGGTCGCCCTTCACCACCCCGAGGCCCTTCAGCACATTGGCCATGCGGCAGACTTCGGCGTGCAGCTCGCGATAGCTGAGCTTGCCCGACTGGGTCGGTTCGTCGCCCTCCCAGATAATCGCGGTCTCGTCGCCGCGCGTCTCCAGGTGCCGGTCCAGGCAGTTGTACGCGACGTTCAGCACGCCGTCCTCGAACCAGCGGATGTGGAAGTCCGCCTTGTCGAACGAGACGGCCTTGATCACCGACGGCGTCGTCATCCAGTCCAGCCGGCGGGCCTGCTCGCTCCAGAAGGCGTCCGGCGTCTCACGCGCCGCGACCCGCGCCGTCTCATAGCCCGCCTTGGTCATCCGGGCGCGCTGGGCCCATTCGGACGGGACGGGATAGAGTTCGGGGTCGGTCGTCATGGGCGGCTCCTCGCGTCGGATCGCCCACGTTAGGCCGACAGCCGAGGCAAGGGGAAGCGCCGACTCCCGCGCCTCGCTCCGGCGCCGCTGGCGAACCTCGACCGGATCACGTATCGCGACGCCAAGGGACAAGGGCGCCGCCAGACGCGCCCATCAGGAGATGACCCATGACCTACCGCCACCGCGCCCGCACGCTCGGGACCCGCACGCTCGCGCCCGAAACCCTGATGATGGGCTTCGGCTATGATCCCGCCCTGTCGGAAGGCTCGATCAAGCCGCCGGTCTTCCAGACCTCGACCTTCGTGTTCCGCTCGGCCGAGGACGGCAAGCGCTTCTTCGAGGTCGCCTACGGTCTGCGCGAGAAGGATCCGGAAGAGGCGCTGGGCCTGATCTATTCGCGGATCAACAACCCCAATCTCGAAATCCTCGAGGACCGTCTGGCGGTCTGGGACGCCGCGGACAAGGCGCTGGTCTTCTCCAGCGGCATGGCGGCCATCTCGACCACCATCCTGGCGCTGAGCCGGCCCAATGACGTGGTCATCTACACCGCCCCGGCCTATGGCGGCACCGAATACCTGTTCGACCGCATCCTGCCGCGCATGGGCGTGGAGACGATCAGCGTGTCGGAATGCGACGGCGGCCGGACCCTGGTCGACGCCATCCCCGAAGCGGCCGCGCGTGCGGCGGCGCGCGGCGGACGGCTGGCGGCGGTCTATGTCGAGACCCCGGCCAACCCCACCAATCAGCTGATCGATCTGCGCGCCGCCGCCGACGCCATCCGCGCCCTCGGCCAAGCCGAGTCGCCGCCGCTGGTGGTCGACAACACCTTCCTCGGCCCCCTGTGGCAGAAGCCGTTCGAGCATGGCGCGGACCTGATCCTCTACTCCCTGACCAAATACGTCGGCGGCCATTCGGATCTGATCGCCGGCGCCTGCCTGGGGCGCGCGGACCTGATGGGTCGGGTGGCGGAGATGCGCACCATCTGCGGCACGATCACCGACGCCCACACCGCCTGGTTGCTGACCCGCAGCCTGGAGACCCTGCAGATCCGCATGGAGCGGTCGCAGCAGAACGCCTCGGAACTGGTCCGGCGCCTGCGCGGCCATCCCAAGATCGAGGCGGTGCTCGACGCGGGCGGCGCGGAAAGCTCGGCCGAACAGCAGGCGATCTTCAGTCGCCAGTGCTCGGGCGCCGGATCGACCTTCTCGTTGCGGCTCAAGGGCGGCGAGGCCGAGGCCTTCCGGATGCTCAACGCCCTGCAGCTGTTCAAGCTGGCGGTCAGCCTCGGCGGGACCGAGAGCCTGGTCTCCCACCCGTCCAGCACCACCCACTCGGACTACACCGCCGAGGCCAAGGCCCGCTGCGGCATCGGCGACAATCTGGTGCGTCTGTCGGTCGGCATCGAGAATGTCGAGGATCTGTTCGCCGACCTGTCCCAGGCGCTGGACGCGGTCTGAGGCGCCGGGCGGGAACGGTTCAGGCGCGGGTCAGGGCGGCGGCCCAGGCCTCGCGCCTCGGCCCGTCATAGGCCTGCAGCGCCGGCGCCAGCTCCTCGACCAGGGGGCGGGCGTCCCAGTCCATCGGCAGGAGCGGGTCGCCGGCGATGGTCCTGACGACGGCCGCGCCCAGCGTCAGGCTCTCGCGCGCAGCCGCCGCGGGGGGCAGCGACCCCAACTGCTCCGAACTCCGGGCCAGGCGGGCGAGAAGCGCCTTGCGCGTCTCGCCCATGCCCGACACGTCCCACAGCGACGCGGCGGTCCGCGTGACGGCGCCGTCCAGCCGGTCCAGGCGCGCGGTGAACAGCGTCGGGGGGACGCCGGCCTCGCGCAACCGGTCCCGGCAGGCGTCCAGTCCGCCGACGATGGTGTCGGGCCGCAGCCAGAAGCCTTCGGCGGTCCGGCGGAAGCCTTCGACCTGAAGCGCTTCGGCGGCGGTCGGGGCGTCCGCCGCCAGCAGCCAGCAGCCGGTCCACACCCGGCGGCGGAACACCGTCTCGCGCCATTGCCGCAGACGGCGGGCCGAGACCGCGTCCGGTCCGCTTTCCACGAAGGACCCGTCTTCCGTCCGCGTCAGCCGGCCTTCGCTGACCAGCCGCGCGGCGGCGTCGGTCATTGCGGTCGCCGACTGGTCGAAAACGGCGCCGGCCGCTGTCAGCTCGTCGGAGGACACGCGGGCGTCGTCCGCCATCAGCAGCAGGTCGAGGATCAGCGCGCCGGGATCCGTGGACGGGGCGCCGCCGGGATCGGGGTCGGTGGTCCTCATGACGGCGCGCTCCCTCAGGCGTGGATGTCGACGTCCTTGCGATCCCGGATCAGCAGTCCGCCGACGACGACCGTCAGCAGGGCCACCACGATCGGGTACCAGAGGCCGTAGTAGATGTTGCCCGTGGCCGCGACCATGGCGAAGGCCGTGGTCGGCAGGAAGCCGCCGAACCAGCCGTTGCCGATGTGATAGGGCAGGGACATGGAGGTGTAACGCACGCGGGTGGGGAACATTTCCACCAGCGCCGCCGCGATCGGCCCGTAGACCATGGTCACGTACAGCACGAGCACGAACAGGATGCCGACCACCAGCGGCTTGTTCACCAGGGCGCTGTCCGCCTTGGCCGGATAGCCGGCGGCGGTCAGGGCGGCGCCGAGGCCCTTCTCCCATTCCGCCTTGCCGGAGGGGTCGGCAAGGCCCGGCACGACCGTGTCGCCGATGCGGACCTCGGCGACCGTCCCGGCGGGCGCGGCGACGGTCTCATAGGTGACGCCCGCCTTGGCCAGGTAGGACTTGGCCATGTCGCACGAGCTGTCGAACCTGGCCTTGCCCACAGGATCGAACTGGAACGCGCAGTCGGCCGGATCGGCGACCACGGTCACCGGTGCGCTCGCCGTCGCCGCCGCCAGTCGCGGATTGGCCGCGCCGGTCAGGGCGTGGAACAGCGGGAAATAGGTCAGGGCCGCCAGCAGGCAGCCGATCAGGATGATCGGCTTGCGCCCCACCTTGTCCGACAGCCAGCCCCAGAAGACGAAGAAGGGCGTGGCCAGCGCCAGCGAGATGGCGATCAGCACATTGGCCAGCGCCGGATCGACCTTCAGCGTCTTCTCCAGGAAGAACAGGGCGTAGAACTGGCCGGTGTACCAGACCACGGCCTGACCGGCGGCGAGGCCGAACAGGGCCAGCAGCACCAGCTTCAGATTAGGCCATTTGCCGAAGCTGTCCTTCAGCGGCGTGGTCGATCCTCGCCCTTCGGCTTTCATGCGGGCGAAGGCCGGGCTCTCGGCCAGCTTCAGCCGGATCCACAGCGAGACGCCCAGCAGCAGGATCGAGACCAGGAAGGGGATGCGCCAGCCCCATTCCTTGAACGCCTCCTCGCCGATCGCCGAACGCACGCCCAGGATGACCAGCAGGCTCAGCATCAGGCCCGCCGTCGCGGTGATCTGGATGAAGGAGGTATAGAAGCCCCGCTTTCCGGGCGGGGCGTGCTCGGCGACATAGGTGGCCGCGCCGCCATACTCGCCGCCCAGCGCGAGGCCCTGCACCAGCCGCATCAGCACCAGCACCACCGGCGCCGCCACCCCGATGGCGGCGTAGGACGGCAGCAGCCCGACCACGAAGGTCGACAGCCCCATCAGCAGCATGGTCACCAGGAAGGTGTTCTTGCGCCCCCACAGGTCGCCCAGCCGCCCGAAGAAGACGGCCCCGAACGGCCTGACCGCGAACCCGGCGGCGAAGGCCATCAGGGCGAAGATGAAGCCGGTCGTCTCGTTCACGCCCGAGAAGAACTGGGCCGTGATGATCGCCGCCAGCGACCCGTACAGATAGAAATCGTACCACTCGATCACCGTCCCGACGGACGAGGCGAGGATGACCAACCGGTCGCTGCGGTCCACGGTGCGCCCTTCGGCGGCGGCTTCGGTCATGGTCCCTCCCCGGACAATGGCGAAAGGGAGCGTGGACCGGATTTCCGGAGGACGCCAGCCGCCTTGCGACCGGTTTTGACGCATCGGCGTGCGATCCTGCGGTCCGTCGATCCACAGCCCGGAGGAGTCCGGATGGCCCGGAAATCCACCCTCAGCAATAACAAGGACTTGCGTTCTCCATCCGGACGCATCGGACGGATTGGACGGTGCTATTCAGCCTCGGCGGCACGGTGCGCCCGGATAGGAAAAAGGCCCCCGCCGTTCGCACGAGGAGGGCCCCGGGTCGGGAAGGATGTCGGTCCAGGCTCAATCGCTGTCGCTGTCGTCGTCCGAGGCGACCAGGACGGCGATGATCACCACGCCGGCGGCGATGGCGGCCAGGGGAATGCCGGCGAATTCGCTGGCGGCGTCGGCCCGGGCGCCCACGCGGTCGCCGACGCGAGCGGTGGCGGTGGTCTGGGCGGCGACGGCCTGACCCGCGACGAGCAGGGCGCCGACAGCGACGGCGGCGATGGCTTTCTTCATTGGGGTTCTCCTGGGCGGTCGGGAATCGTGACCACCGAGGTCGCACGACAGGAACGGAATTTCCATCGCCAAGGGGAATTTGAGGAGAGTCCCGGCGCCCGATCTAGCGGACGGCGGCGGCGCCCTTGCCCTCGACCCGTCCCTGCACCTCGGCCAGCGAGGTCATGGCGTTGTCGCCGGGCGTGGTCATGGCGATGGCCCCATGTGCCGTGCCGAAGTCCACCGCCGCCTGCGGCCCGAGTCCGCTCATGAAGGCCCAGGCCAGTCCCGAGACGAAGCCGTCGCCGCCGCCGACCCGATCCAGCACGGCGACCTCGCTGACCGGCGTGGCGTAGCGCTCGCCGCCCAGCCACAGCACTCCGCCCCAGCGGTTGACCGAGGCCGAGACCGGGTCGCGCAGGGTGGCGGCGAAGACCTGCACCTTCGGCAGCTCCTTCGCCAGACGGGCCACGAGGGCGTCGAAGGGCCGGCTGTCCGCCGGATCGGCGCGGCGGTCCGCCGTCTCGATCCCCAGGCAGGAGGCGTAGGCGTATTCGTCGCCGACCAGCACATCGACCAGCCCGGCGATCTCGCGGTTCACGCGGCGGGCGGCGTCGGGGTCCGGATGGCTGGACCACAGGCTGGCGCGATAGTTCAGGTCGTAGCTGACCACGACGCCGTGCCGCTTGGCGGCGCGGATGGCGGCCAGGGTCGTCTCGGCGGTGGCCTCGGACAGGGCGGCGAAGATGCCGCCGGTGTGCAGCCAGCGCACGCCTTCCGAACCGAACAGCGCATCCCAGTCGACCTCGTCCGGCCGGATCTGCGAGGCTGAGGAATTGGCCCGGTCGGAGCAGCCCAGCGCCCCGCGCACGCCGAAGCCGCGCTCGGTGAAGTTCAGCCCGACCCGGGTGTTGCGGCCAACCCCGTCGGCCTCGCGCCACAGGATGTGGGACGTATCCACGCCGCCCTGCAGGATCAGGTCCTCGACCAGCGCCCCGGTCTCGGTGCGGGGCAGGGCGGTGACGACTGAGGTCCTCAGGCCGAAGGTCTTCCTCAGGCCGCGCGCCACATTGTATTCGCCGCCGCCCTCCCAGACCTGGAAGGATCGGGCGGTGCGGATGCGGCCCTCGCAGGGGTCCAGCCGCAGCATGACTTCGCCCAGGGCGACGGCGTCCCAGCGGCAGTCCGCGGCGGGCTTCAGGCCCTTCAGATCGGTCATTTGAGCAGCGAGGGCAGCCACAGCGAAAGCGCAGGCACGAAGGTGACCAGCATCAGCACCGCGGTGCAAGCCAGATAGAAGGGCCAGATCGAGCGCAGGCTGTGGGTCATCGGCACCTTGGCGATGGCGCTGCCCACGAACAGCACCGAGCCCACCGGCGGGGTGATCAGGCCGATGCCGCAGTTGAGCAGCAGGATGACGCCGAACTGCACCGGGTCCACGCCGAAAGCCTTGGCCACCGGCAGGAAGATCGGGGTGCAGATGATGATCAGCGGCGCCATGTCCATGAAGGTGCCCAGGATCAGCAGGATGACGTTGATCAGCAGCAGGATCAGGATCGGGTTGTCGGTCAGGGTCTGCAGCAGGCCGACCATCATCGACGGCACCTGCAGATAGGCCATCAGCCAGCCGAAGGCGCCCGCGCAGCCGATGATGAACAGCACCGCGCCCGAAGTCCGCGCCGCGCCTGTGCAGGCCGCCTTGAAGGCGTCCCACTTCATGTGGCGGTAGACGATGCCGGTGATCACGGTGGCGTAGACCACGGCGATCGAGGCGCTCTCCACGGCGGTGAAGACGCCCGCCCGGATGCCGCCGAAGATGATGCCGACCAGCAGCAGGCCGGGAATGGCGGCGACCAGCCGGCTGGCGACGACGCGGAAGCCTGGGAAGGGCTCGGCCGCATAGCCGCGGCGGCGCGCCATCACATAGGAGACGATCATCAGCGACACGGCCAGCAGGCCCGCCGGAATGATGCCGGCCGCGAACAGGTCCGAGATCGACACCCCGCCTCCGGCCGAGGCCGAGTACAGGATCATGTTATGCGACGGGGGCACCAGCAGGGCGACCAGCGCCGCCGAGATGGTCACGTTGACGGCGTAGTCGCTGTCATAGCCGCGCTTCTGCATCTGCGGGATCATGGTGCCGCCGATGGCCGAGACGTCGGCGATGGCGCTGCCAGAGACGCCGCCGAACAGGGTCGAGCCGACGACCGTGACCTGGCCCAGCCCGCCGCGAACATGGCCCACCATCGAGGAGGCCAAGGCGATCATGCGGTCGGACAGGCCGCCCTTCATCATCAGTTCGCCGGTGAAGATGAACAGTGGGATGGCCAGCAGGGCCACGGAGGTGATGTCGGACCCCATCTGCTGGAACACCACGATGGGCGGCAAGGCCAGGTAGAGCACCGTCGCCAGCGTCGCGGCCAGCAGCGAGAAGGCAACCGGCACGCCGATGACCAGCAGCACAGCCAGCAGGCCGAAGAGGATGATGTACTCCATGGTCAGTCCCCGGCTTCGGTGGTTTCGGGCGCGTGGTAGTCGCCGGTCAGCAGACGTTCGATCGAGAACAGCAGGATCAGCGATCCGCCGACGCACAGACCCGCGAACTTCAGGCCCGCAGGCAGGGGCGCGCCCGCCATGGTGACCGGCCACTCGTCGATCATCAGGGTCCCGCCCAGCACCATCAGGCCCGCGCCGGACGCCGCTGCGATCAGCCGCGACAGGGACTTGAGCAGCCATTGGGGGCGTTCGGGCAGGGCGTGCAGGACGGTCTGGAAGGCGAAATGGGTCTCGCGCCGCACGGCGACCGCGGCCCCGAACATGACGGCGAAGCTCATCAGCAGAAGGGCCAGGGGCTCGGTCCAGCCGGGGCTGTCGTTCAGCACATAGCGGGCGAACACCTGCCAGGCCTGGATCAGGGCCATGGCGACCAGCGCCGCTCCCGCCAGTCCCAGGACGAAGACGGCCAGCCCGTCGAGCGCGCGGGTCAGACCGCGTCGGGATTCAGACATTCGGGCCCTCCCTGAGCGCCGATAGGGTGTGCGCGGCCGTTCAGGCGACCGCTGCGATACGTTCGTGGAGCGCGCGCAGACGCGGCTCGGAAAGATACTTGTCCAGCACCGGGCGGACCGTGGCGGCGAAGGCGGCCTTGTCGACCTCGCTCACCTGCACCCCGGCGGCCAGCACGGTCGCCCGGGCCTCGGCCTGGCGCTTGTCCCACGCGATGCGCATGACCTGCACCGACCGGCGGGCCACGTCGCGGACCAGGTCGCGGTCAGCGGGCGTCAGCTGTTCGAAGCTGGCCCTGGACATCAGCAGGGCGTCCGGCGCGAAGGAATGCTCGGTCTGGCTCCAGTACCGGGCCACCTCGAACTGGCGGCTGGACTGATAGCTGGGCCAGTTGTTCTCGGCCCCGTCGATCAGATGGGTCTGCAGCGACGAAAAGACCGCGCCGAAGGTCAGCGGCGTCGGGTTGGCGCCCATGGCCCGAATGGAGTCCAGGAAGATGTCCGACTGCGGCGAGCGCATCTTCAGCCCGCGCATCTGGCCCGGCTCGCTCACCGGGTGGCGGACGTTGTAGAAGCTTCGCGGCGCGGCGTCGTAGTAGGCCAGGCCGACCAGGTCGCGGCCCTCGAACACGTTCAGCAGCTCGGCGCCAATCTGCCCGTCAATGACTGCCCGCACATGGGCGACGTCGCGGTAGACATAGGGCAGGGCCAGCAGGCGGGTCTCGGGGAAGGCGTTGTTCAGCGCGGCTACGGCGACGCGGCAGATGTCCACCGCCTGGAAGCGGGTCAGGCCGATGGAGTCGTCCTCAGTGCCCAGCTGACCGGCCGGGAACTGGCGGATGCCGATGCGGCCGCCGGTCAGTCGGCCCAGCTCCTCGCCCATCCATTTGACGGCGGCGACGGTGGGGTAGTCGGCGGGGTGGACGTCGACGGCGTTCAGCACCGTGCGCCCGCCCGTCGCGCGCGGCGAACAGGCGGTCAGGCCGAGGCCGGAGATCCCGGCGAGCGCGAGGGTGCGGCGGGTCAGGCTCATCTGGCGTCTCCCACGGCCGGGATGGCCACGCAGGCGATCCGGCCGTCCGGGCCGAAGTCGGCGACGGCCGACTGGCCGATGGCGATCGGATGCACGCCGGTGGCGGCGCCCGTCGAGATCAGCTGTCCGGCCTCGAGGCGGCGGCCCCGGCGGTGCAACAGGTTCAGCAGGAAGGCCAGCGAGTCCAGCGGGCCGTTGGGGATCGAGGCGGCCCCGCCCGTGCCGACGATCGCGCCGTCGATGGCGGTGGTGCAGGTCAGGCCCGCCAGCCGCTCGCGCCAGTCGGCGATCTCGGCGCCCAGGATCAGGCCGGCGTTGTTGCCGAAGTCCGAGGCGGTGACGGCGGGGCCGTGGTCGTTGATGCCGGGGAAGGGGCTGCCCGCGATCTCGACGCCGGTGAAGACCCGGCTCACGAGGGCGGCGACGGTGTCGGCCGTCCAGTCGTCGCGGTCGGGAGCGATCTCAGCCAGCTCGATCACATATTCGGCCTCGACGGCGGCGAAGCCTCCCGCGATCACGCCGAAGGGCGTCGGACGGTCGGCCTCGGCGGTCCAGACGGCCTTCGAGAAGATCGGCCCCGCCAGGCGTCCGACACCGAAGCGGGCGTCCCACGGCGCGTTGATCCGGCCCAGCTTCCAGCCCGCGATCCGGTCCGGCCACAGGGCGATGGCCTCGTCCTGGACGGCGTAGGCCGCCTCAAGGGAGTCCGGGTGCGCGCCCGGATAGGACGGCACGGCCCGCGCCGTCCGTCGGGCGTCGGTGAAGGCGCGCGCGATCGGCGAACCGCTTGAATTGTCGTGTGCGTGGCTCACGCCGCCTCCCATTTGCAGTGGACATTGCGCAGGAAGGAAACCGGTGTCAATTTGAATCCGGCGACGCCCGTCCGGCGGCGCTTTCAGCACAAGGCCGCGGTCACAGTCGGTCAGGCTAAAGGATGGAAACATGACCCTCGCCCGTCTGGCCGCCCTGGCGGCCGCGTTCCTGCTGCCGGTAACGGCCCCGTCCGCCGGTCTCGCCCAATCGCCCGCATCGGCTCCGGCCGAGGCCGCGCTTCCCGCCTTCCCCGGCGCCCTGGGCTGGGCCGCGCGGACGCCCGGCGGACGCGGCGGACGGATCATCCGCGTGACCAATCTGAACGGGGAGGGGCCCGGCTCCCTGCGCGAGGCGATCGAGGCCGACGGTCCGCGCATCGTGGTGTTCGAGGTCGGCGGGGTCATCGACCTGAACCGCAGGACGCTGAAGATCACCAACCCCTTCATCACCATCGCCGGCCAGACCGCGCCCTCGCCGGGCGTCACCCTCATCCGCGGCGGCATGGACATCGGCGGCCATGACGTGATCGTCCAGCACATCCGCATTCGCCCCGGTTCGGCGGAACAGGGCTGGATGAGCGGCTGGGACGAGGACAGCATCTCCACCCAGGCGGCGTATAACGTCATCGTCGATCACTGCAGCCTGGAGTGGGGCACGGACGAGAACCTGTCCGCCTCCGGCCCGCGCTTCACCGGCGCGACGCCCGAGGAATGGCGCGCCGGGACCAGCCACGACATCACCTTCTCGAACAATCTGATCGCCGAGAGCCTGGCCTATTCGACCCACGCCAAGGGCGAGCACTCCAAGGGCTCGCTGATCCACGACAACGTCACCGGCCTGCTGATCATCGGCAACCTGTACGCTCACAACTATGAGCGCAGCCCGCTGTTCAAGGGCGGGGTGCACGGCGTCATCGTCAACAACCTGATCTACAATCCGGGGCCGCGCGCCCTGCACTACAACCTAGCCCCCGAGGAGTGGCTGGATCACCCTTATGAGGTCGGCAAGATGACAGCGATCGGCAACGTCCTGCGCGCCGGGCCGTCGACCCCGACCGATCACCTGGCCTTCCTGATGATCGGCGGGGCGGGGGATCTGGAATACTACGGCCGCGACAACATCGCCGTGGACCAGGTCGGCGAGCCGATCCGCATGTTCGGCCGCTACACCACCGCCCCGGCCCGCATCATCCAGACCCGCCGTCCGCCGGTCTGGTGGGAGGGACTGACCCCCATTCCGGCCGAGCAGGTGCAGGTCGCGGTCCTGTCGCAGGCCGGCGCCCGCCCGTGGGACCGCGACATGCGCGACGTGCTGCTGGTCGCCGAAGTCGCCGAGGGCCGCGGCCAGATCATCGACCATGAGCGGCAGGTCGGCGGCTATCCGCCGATCCGCGAGGCGACCCGCAAACCCTTCAATCCCGACGACTGGGACCTGCGTTTCATGACGCCCCTGCGCGACGAGGTCCTGGACCGCCCCGCGTCGAGGAACCACACCTGAGCCGCTGACACGGGACACGGCTCAGTTTAAGGACGGTGTTCGGCCAGAGAGACTTGACGCGTGAATGACACCAAGCGACCCGGCGGCAAGCCCGCCACCATCAACGACATCGCCCGCCTGGCCGAGGTGTCGAAGAAGACGGTGTCGCGTGTGATCAACAACTCCCCCTTCGTAAAGGAGGAGACACGCAAGCGGGTCGAGGCGGTGATCGCCGAGCATGGCTTCAGCCCTGATCCGCAAGCGCGGGGATTGGCCTTCCGCCGGTCCTTCCTGGTCGGGATGATCTACGACAACCCCAGCCCCAACTACGTCGTGAACATGCAGCAGGGCGTGCTGGACGCCGTGCGCGGCGCGGGCCTGGAACTGGTCGTCCATCCCTGCAACCGCGCCTCGCCGACCTTCCTGGACGAGGTCCGCGCCTTCGTCGTGCGCCAGAAGCTGTTCGGCGTGGTCATGCCGCCGTCGGTGTCGGAAGACGACCGGGTCATCGAGATCCTCAAGGACGCCGACTGCCCCTATGTCCGCATCGCCTCGGTGTCGCTGGACGAGCCGGCCTGCATGGTCGTGACGAACGACAGCCGCGGCGCGGCCCAGGCGGCGCGTCACCTGGCCGAGCTGGGCCACACGCGGGTCGCCTTCATCTCCGGCCCCGACACCTTCCGCTCGTCGTTCGAGCGGGGCAGGGGCTTCCGCGAGGGGCTGGCCGAGCATGGCCTGTCGATGGACGACGCCTATGTCCGCGCGGGCGCCTACACCTTCGAGTCCGGAGCGGAGGCGGCGCAGAGCCTTCTGGCCATGGCGAACCCACCGACCGCCATCTTCGCGGGCAACGACGAAATGGCCATCGGGGTCATGAAGGCCGCGCGCGACGCCGGTCTGGACGTGCCGCGCGACCTGTCCATCGTCGGCTTCGACGATCTGCCCATGGCCTCGCGCGTCTGGCCCAACCTGACCACCGTCCGCTTGCCCATCCGCGACATGGGCCGCATGGCGGCCGAGAAGCTGACGGCCGGCCTGCGTGGACTGGACCCCGCCACATTGGTCCAGCCCGAGGTCGATCCGTCGCTGATCGTGCGGGAATCGACCGCGCCGCCGAAAAGCTGACGACCGAAGGCTATTGACGACTACAGATGTAGATGCAACATCGTCTACAGATGTAGTTGAAGGTCGCCCGATGGAACGGATCAGTGAAGGCGAGCAGGCGGTGCTTGAGGTGCTGTGGCGTCAGGCCCCGCTCTCGGCGACCGACATCATCGACCGGATCGAACCGTCCCGCGACTGGAGCGCCAGCACGGTCAAGACCCTGCTGGCCCGGCTGGTGGCCAAGGGCGCCGTGTCGCACGAGGGTGAGGGGCGCCGCTTCCTCTACTCGCCGCTGCTGACCCGGGACGCCTTTCTCGCCACCGAGTCGCGCCGGATGATCGACCGCCTGTTCGGCGGTCGGGCGGCGCCGCTGGTCGCCCATCTGGCGGAACAGGATCAACTGTCCGATCGGGACCTCGCCGAGATCGAGGCGCTGCTGCGGTCGTTGAAATCATGACCGACTGGCTGCTTCAGGCCCTGCTCGGTTCGACGGTTCTCGGCGTCGTCGTCCTGCTGATCAGGCCCTGGGTCCTGCGCCGTCTGGGACCCCGGATGGCCTATGGCCTGTGGCTGCTGCCCGTCGTTCGCCTAGGGCTTCCGCCGGTGCCGGCCTGGAGCGTGCACAGTTCCGCCGTGGCCGCCTTCGGGGAGGAGGCGACAGGCGTCGCGGCCCAGATCGTTCGGCCTGACGCGCTGGTCCAGATGCTCGTCGCGCTCTGGGCGGCCGGGGCCCTGGTCCATCTCGTTCGGGGGCTGTTCGACTATGTCCGGTTCATGCAGCGCGCCGGGGCGGCGGTCGTCGGCCCGGAGGAGACCCTCGACGGCGTCGCGGTGCGGACCAGCGCTTTCGTGACCGGGCCCGTGGCGGCCGGGATCTGGAAGCGGCGCATCTTCCTGCCGCTGAACTTCCGTCAGCGATTCGACCCGGATCAGCGCGTGCTGGCCCTCGCCCACGAGCGCGCCCACCATCGCCGTCATGACATCGCCTGGAATTTCGTCGCCCTGGTCGCGCTGTCGATCCACTGGTTCAACCCGTGGGCCCACCACACCTACCGCCTGTACCGGCTGGATCAGGAACTGGCGTGCGATCGCGACGTCCTCGCCGCCTCGCCCGTATCTCCCGAAGCCTACGGCAGGCTGATCGCGAGCGCCTCCCGGACCGGCGGCGTCAGCCCGGTCTGCGCGCTGAGCAAGGCGGACCTGATCAAGCAGAGGCTGGTCGCCCTGACCCGGCCCGCCGGTCTTTCGCCGAGATGGGCGGCGGCGTCCCTCGCCCCCGCCGTGATCCTGGCCCTGGCGGCGACCGCCCCGATCAGCATCAGCGGGGCCGATGGCGTGGCGGCCATCGTATCGGTGGCGGCCCGACCGAAACCCGCCCCATCCCCCGCGGCGTCGCCGGCGCCTGAGCCGGACAGCGCCCCGTCGGTGGCTCGCCGGCCGCCGTCTCGCCACCGCGCGTCGCCCGCACCCGTGCCTACACCAGCGACGCAGCGCCTCACCGCCCGGGCCGCCGCCGCGGAACCGACGCCCTCGGTGGATGAAGACCGGACCTCCCCCGACTATCTGGCCCGACGACGAGCGATCGGCCTGGCCAGAAGCCGGTGGCGGATGGAGCATCCGGCCGAGGCCGCCCGGGCCCGCGACCGCCCCATCCCCGCATCCCTCTCGCTCGCGCCCTGACCGCGCCGCTTCGCGGCCGTCTCCAGCAGGACAACCGACCATGCAGATTCTATCGACGGGCGGACTCCGCCCGGCCGGATCCTCGCGCCTGATGCGCATCCTTCGACGGGCGCTAATCGCGATCGTGCTGATCGTTCCAGGGGCGGCGGTCGCCCAGAACGGCGTCGGATCGGCGGATGCGACGGAGCAGGTTGATCGGTATCTGCAGATGCAGATGCAGCGGCTGCAGATACCGGGCCTGGCCGTCGCGGTGGTCAAGGACGGTCGGCTGGTCCTTGAGCGCCATTCCGGAACCGCCAGCATCGAGTTCGGCGTTCCCGTGTCCACGGACACCGTTTTCGCCATCAACTCCGTGACCAAGGCCTTCACCGGCGTCGCCGCCATGCGTCTGGTCGAGGCGGGGCGGCTGGACCTTTCGGCGCCGGTCGACCGCTACCTGGCCGATCTGCCCGAGGCCTGGCGCGCCGTCACCATCCGCCAGCTGCTCAGCCACACGTCCGGCCTGCCCGACGTCCTGCGCGCGCCCACGGTGGAGACCGATGCGGCTGCGGCCTGGGCCTGGGTCCTGGCCCAGGACATCCGTTTCCCGCCCGGGGAGCGCTTCAACTACTGCCAGACCAACTACACCCTGATCCAGCGGGTGGTGAACCAGCTCGAGGGCCGGGCGCGGGACGCGCCCCTGGCCGAGGAACAACTGGCCATCGCGGGCATGGCGGACACCCGTTACGGCGACGCCTACTCCGTTATCGCGAACCGGGCGCCGACCTATCGCTGGACCCTCGGCGGGCCGATGATCGCCGGCTATCGCGCCGCCTCGGCCACGAGCCCCGGCGTCATGACGGCGGTCTCCGAACGGTTCCTGCCGTTCCGCCGCGCCTCCTCGGGCCTGAACAGCTCGGCCGGCGACCTGGCGCGGTGGCTGATCGCCCTCCAGGACGGGAAGATCCTGAGCGCGGCCAGCCTGGAGACGCTATGGACCCCGGTCGCCTTCAACGACGGGAGCAAGGGCCAATGGGGACTCGGATGGCAGGTCCTGGCCCGCGGAACCCATCGGTCGGTGGGCATGACCGGCGGCGGCCGGGCCGCGGTCTCCCTCTATCCGGACGACGGCGTCGGGGTGGTCATCCTGACCAATCTCACCGGTTCGTATCCGGAAGACATGATCGACAAGATCGCCTCGATCTACGCCCCCGATCTGGACCTGGCCGGCGTGCCGGCGCTGCGCATCGCGCTTGAGGAAGGCGGCTACGACCAGGTCATGGCCGCCGCCTCGGCGATCGAGCAGGGCCATCCGGGCCTGATCTGGCCGGAGGCCGAGCTGAACGACTGGGGCTACCGCCTGCTCAGCACCGGCCGCCCCCGTGACGCGCTGCAGGTCTTCCGCCTGGCGGCCGATCGCTATCCCGACAGCGGCAACGCCCACGACAGCCTGGCCCAGGCCCTGCTGGTCAACGGCGACGACAGCGCTGCGGCCGACCACTATGCACGCGCCGTCGCGCTGGACCCGGCCAACACCAGCGCGGCCCGGCATCTGGCCGAGCTGCGCGCCGGCCCGCCTCGCTGAGGCGCGACCTTTCGCCGGTCTCAGGCGGTTTCGAGCGCGGGGCTTTGGACCAGGCCCTTGATGTAGGCGCGGATGCCTTCGTCCGTGGCGTTGGCGAAGAAGTATTCCTGGAAGCGCTCGCCCGCGACGGCGGCCTTCAGCAGGTCCTGATCGACGGTCTTCAGGACGGTCAGCATGTCGTGGCAGGTGACGGCCTTGAGGTCCTTCAGGACGCCCCGGTTCTTGCGCATGATCTCGGCGCGTTCCTTGGGATAGCCCAGGCCGCGCTCACCCTCGAACAGCTTGCGATAGACGTCCTGCAGGTTCAGCTCGGCCGCCCAGCCGAAGCCCTTGGCGTAGGGCATGGCGATGGCGTTGCCGTCGTTGATCTGGCCGAACAGGAAGGCGTCGGTGGGGTCGATGATCAGGCCGCAGAACACGCCCGGCATGGCGTTGGCGGCCAGCATGGAGCCCGTGCCGGTGCCGCAGCCGGTCACCACGAAGTCGGCGGCGCCCGAGTTCAGCAGGATCCCCGTCAGCAGGCCGTTCATGACGTAGGTCAGCGAGGCCTTATCTTCGGGCGTGTACATGCCGTAGTGGAACACCTCGTGGCCCAGGGGCTCGGCCACCGCGGTCAGGGCCGCATGGACCGTCTCGCTCTTGGCGGCCTGGCTGTTCTCGATGATCAGGGCGATTTTCATGGCGTTCCTCCGGTGGAGACAATGGGCGGAGCGGCGCTTCGGCTCCAGCCCAGTCCCCGTTTGCATCGGGTTATGACACCGGTTACCTATGCATTCAATCTGCATCAGACAAGCCTGGGAGGGAAAGCATGTCGACGAGCGCGCGTTCGTGCGAAATCCTCCTGACCGGCGCTGTGTCCGCCCCTCGTGAGGTCCACTGAAATGAACCCCTTCGACCTCTCGGGCCGCACGGCCCTCGTCACCGGCGCCAACACCGGACTGGGTCAGGCCATCGCCGTCGGTCTGGCGCAGGCGGGGGCGGATATCGTCGCCGTCGGCCGTTCGGCGCCGACCGAGACGGCCGTCCTGGTGCAGGCCGCCGGCCGCGCCCTGCACGCCATCCCGGCGGACCTGTCCACTATCGCCCCGATCGCCGACGTGGTGGCCAAGGCCGTGGACGCGGTCGGCGCGGTCGACATCCTGGTGAACAACGCCGGCATCATCCGCCGCAACGACAGCCTGGACTTCACCGAAGAGGACTGGGACGCGGTCATCGACACCAATCTGAAGACGGCCTTCTTCCTGAGCCAGGCCGTGGCGCGCACCTGGGTCGATGCCGGGCGCGGCGGCAAGATCATCAACATCTGCTCGATGCTCAGCTTCCAGGGCGGCATCCGGGTGCCGTCCTATACGGCGTCCAAGAGCGGTCTGGCCGGGCTGACCCGCCTGCTGGCGTGCGAATGGGCGTCCAGGGGCATCAACGTCAACGGCATCGCGCCCGGCTATTTCTCGACCAACAACACCGAGGCCCTGCGCGCGGACGAGACGCGCAACCGCGACATCCTGGCCCGCATTCCGGCGGGGCGGTGGGGCGACCCGTCCGACCTCGGCGGCGCGGCCGTCTTCCTGGCGTCCGACGCCTCCGCCTATGTCCACGGCACGGTGCTGGCGGTGGATGGCGGCTGGCTGGCGCGCTAGCCCGCCAACGCGTTCAGCCAGTCCTCGAGATTGGTGAAGCCGTCGCCGTTCCGATCAGCCGGGCCGTCGGCGGCGTCGGCCGGATCCAGCCCGTGCGCCTGCTCCCAGTCGTCGGGCATGCCGTCGCCGTCGCGGTCGATCCACGGCGTTCCGGCCTCCAGCTCCGGCCAGCCGCCGACCTGGCTCTGGCTGTCGATGATCCTGCCCGTGCGGCCGCGGACGCCCGCGACGATCCGCAGGTCCACGGCGTCGCGCACCCGGCCGGCGCCCGCCCGGTCCAGCACCGCCAGCGCCGCGGCCTCCGGCGTCTCCGCCGCCGCCTCCGTCCAGTCGGGCCGCGCGGGAAGGCGATAGTCGGGCCGGTCTGAATCCTTGATCAGCGTCCACGGGTCGGCGGGGATCGCGCCGTCCATGCTGTTGGCCTCGAACCAGGCCCTGGCCAGCGGATTGGATTCCTCGAACGCCCAGCGTCCGGCCGAGTCCGGGCCTGGGATGTAGGCGTTGCCGATGAAGGCGTAGGCCGAGCGGCTTTCGGTGTCGGCGTTGTAGCCCGCATGCGACCCGCCCCAGTCGTAGAAGACGTTGGCGCGGAACTCGAAGCGCGGCCCCTCGGGATCGACGGACGGCGGATTGTAGTTGCCCGGGCGGGGCATGCGCGCCCGGTGGGCGGCCCACAGATTGTGGTGGAAGGTGAAGTGCGCGCCGTGCCCGCCGCGCACCAGCGAGCCATAGCCGTGATCGCCCTTGGCGTGGCCCGACCGGTTCAGCGATTCGGCGATCAGGGACCACTGCACGGTCACGTCGTAGACGCCGCGCTCGGGCGGGTCGTAGCGGCTGCCGACCGACAGGGTCTCGTCCACCGACCAGGAGGCCGAGACGTGGTCCAGGATGATGCGGCGGCCGCGCTCGATGGTGACGGCGTCCGACTCGATGCGGCTCTCGTCCCCCAGCCGCGAGCGGATGTGGCGCACCACCACATCGTCGGCGGCCACGATCAGCGCGTGGTCGCGCAGGGTGATCCCGCCGCCCGGCGCGGTTTGGCCGGCGATGGTGATGCGGCCCCGGCGGATGCGCAGCGGCGTCTCCAGCCGGATCGTCCCGCCGATGTCGAACACGACCGTGCGCGGACCGTCCGCCTCGACCGCGGCCCTCAGGCTGCCGGGACCGGCGTCGTTCAGATTGGTCACCCGCAGCACAGCGCCGCCGCGCCCGCCCGAGGCCAGACGCCCCGCGCCTTCCGCGCCGGGGAAGGCGACGACCGGCTCGGGCCCGGCTTGGGCCGAGACCGTGTGTGCCCCAAGCGACACGGCGAACAGCGTCACGGCGAAGCCTGTGACCGCTTTGTGTCGAAGGCCGCTTGCGAAAACGCCGATCATCAGGTTAGGCTCGTGATTGCTACCGGTGTCAGGACGCATTCCGCACGAATATGACACCGGTGTCAAACGGAACGGCCAGCGATGTCGGACCGCAAAAACAGATAGACCGGGGTCACTCCGGCGTCCTGTATGCCCATTGGGAGGAGGCATATGTTGCAAGCTATCCAGCCGGGGATGACCCGTGCCCTTCGTCGTCGCCTGTTCGTCGGAGCGTCCGGTCTGGCCGTCGCCCTGTCGTTGGGAGTCGGCGCCGCCGCCGCGCAGACCGCGCCGCAACCCGCACCGCAGGACGAGACCGTCGAGATCGATGAAGTCGTCGTCACCGGGTATCGCGCCAGCCTGAACGCCGCCCTCGACGCCAAACGTCGCGAGACCAGCATGGTCGACGTGATCATGGCCGAGGACATCGCCGATTTCCCCGACCTGAACCTGGCCGAGTCGATCCAGCGGGTCCCGGGCGTCGCCATCGACCGTGACGCCGGCGAAGGCCGTTCGATCACCGTCCGCGGCCTGGGCGCCGACTTCACCCGGACCCGCATCAACGGCATGGAGGCCCAGGCCACCGCCGGCGGCACCGACTCCTCGGGCGGCGCCAACCGGGGCCGTGGCTTCGACTTCAACGTCTTCGCCTCGGAGCTCTTCAACTCCATCACCGTGCGCAAGACCGCGGCGGCCGAGACGGAAGAGGGCTCGCTGGGCGCCACCGTCGACCTGCAGGCCACGCGCCCGTTCGACTACGACGGCTTCACCGCCGCCATGTCGGCCCAGGTCGGCTACAACGACCTGTCGGAGCAGTACAATCCGCGCATCGCCCTGCTGCTGAGCGACCGGTTCGGCGCCAATGACGAGTTCGGCGCCCTGATCTCGCTCGCCTACAGCGAACGCGACCTGCTCGAAGAAGGCTTCAGCTCGGTGCGCTGGGCGCCGGCCGTCGGCACCAACAGCTCGGGCGGCTTCGCCTCTGCCGGATCGAACGCCACGGCCTTCGCCCTGGCCAATCAGAGCAACGTCTTCATCCCGCGTCTGCCGCGCTATGGCCGCCTGACCCACAGCCAGGAACGCCTCGGCGTCACCGGCGCCCTGCAATGGCGCCCGGCCGAGACCACGGTGCTGTCTCTGGACGTGCTGTATTCCTCGCTGGACGCGACCCGCCAGGAGGACTTCCTCGAAGCCCTGTCCTTCAGCCGCAACGCCGCGGCCGGCGGCCAGCCCCAGGTGACGGTCCAGGACGCCGCCGTCCAGAACAACATGCTGGTCTACGGCGTGTTCAACAACGTCGATGTCCGGTCCGAGAGCCGCTACGACGAACTCTCGACCGACTACCTGCAGGTCAGCCTGACGGCCGAGCATGACTTCACCGACCGCCTGCACGGCCGCTTCTACTACGGGCGCGCGGAGTCGAATTTCGAGAACCCGATCCAGACCACGGTCACCCTCGACCGGAACAATATCCAGAACTACTCTTGGGACTTCCGCGGCAACGCCAACGCCCCGGTCATCAGCTACGGCTTCGATGTCGCCAATCCCGCCAACTGGGAATGGCGCCCGTCGACCGCCGTGGTGCCGCGCTCGGAAATCCGCATCCGTCCGAACGGCGTCGACACCGTGTTCGAGTCCGCCCAGGCCGACTTCGCCTATGACGCCAGCGACTGGTTGACGATCAAGGCGGGCATCAACTGGAAGAGCTACACCTCGGACTCCTATGAGTTCCGCCGCGCGGACGAGACCGTGGTTCCGGTGCTTCCGGCCGGTACGACGATGGCCGACATCACCAATGTGCTGACCGGCTTCGGCGCCGACCTGATCCCCGGGGGCACGGCCAGCAGCTGGGTCCGTCCCAACCTCGGCGCCCTGGCCAGCCTGTTCAACATCTACTGCAACTGCGACACGGGCGTGCCGGGAGGCGACTTCCGCCTGACCAGCATCACCAACGGCAATGCGCGCGGCGGCAACCGGTCGATCACCGAAGACGATCTGGCGGTCTATCTGCAGGCCGACTGGGACACCGACCTGTTCGGCCGTCCGTTCCGCGGCAACGTCGGCGTGCGTCAGGTCAGCACCACGCTCAACGCCTCGGGCTACAGCTCGACCGGCGGCGGCACCCTGGTCACCGGCGAGAACCAGTACGACAACACCCTGCCGTCGCTGAACATCAGCTATGAGCCGATCGACGACCTGATCGTCCGCTTCGGCGCGGCCACGGTCATGGCCCGTCCGCAGATCGGCAACACCCTGGCCGGGACCAACTATCTGGTGCCGACCACCTCGCTGGCCGCCACCGGACCGAACTACACGGCCTCGATCGGCAACGTGAAGCTGGAGCCGTTCCAGGCCAACACCTACGACTTCAGCATCGAGTGGTATTTCGCCCGCGAAAGCCTGCTGTCCTTCGCCTATTTCTACAAGGACATCGACACCTACATCCAGATCGTGCGTCAGGACCTGGCCTATTCGGACCTGACCGCGCTGAACCCGTCGGCCTTCGCGCCGGGCTTCTGCACGGGCACCTGCTCGTCCTCGACCATCTTCCAGCTGACCGCCGCGGTGAACACCGAAGGCGGCCCGCTGAAGGGCTTCGAGATCAGCTACCAGCAGCCCTTCACCTTCCTGCCGGGCCCGCTGGAAAACCTCGGCGTGCAGCTGAACTACACCCACGTCGAATCCGAGATCGACTACTGCAACAACGCCCTGTGCACGACCTTCGTGACGGCCGACCTGATCAACCTGTCGCCGGAATCGTGGAACGCCACCGTGTATTATGAAGACGACACGTTCTCGGCGCGGGTCTCGGGCGCCTTCCGCGACAGCTACATCCAGAACGTGCCCGGCCGGAACGGCAACAATGTCGAAGGCAAGATGGAGACGTTCAACCTGGACGCCTCGGCCTCGTACAATCTGACCGACGAACTGGTCCTGACGCTGGAGGCCCTCAACCTGACGGACGAGGAGAACCATCAGTACGTCGGCGACGGCGCTGATCGCCAGAGCACCTCCGTCTACCACCACACCGGCCGACAGTTTTACTTCGGCGCCCGCTATCGCTTCTGATCACTCCTGAACCGAAGCGCACTCTCCGCCGCCGACCCATCCGGGTCGGCGGCGCTTTTTTATCCGGCGACCAGATCGGTCAGGTCGGCCCAGACGCTCTCGGTCGTCGGGATGCGGCCGGCGCCCCGTCCACGGGCCGTGAAGACCCGGCCGTCGCCGGTGGTGACGCGCAGGGCGTTCCACTCGTCCGGCAGGTCGGCGAACAGGGGGTCGCCGTCGGCGGCGGCGAAGGCCACGTCGGCGCGGTCGGTGCGCACGTCCAGCCGCGCCAGCTGACGCACCCGGCCCGGCGGCAGGACCGCATCGGCGGCCAGGGTCGCGCGGGCGATCCGCTCGGGCGTCAGGCCGCCGTCCAGCGCCTCGTGCGCCAGGATGGCCAGTTTGGCGGCGGCGTCCAGGCCGCTCAGGTCGGCGGTCGGATCCTCTTCCGCGAAGCCCGCCTCGCGCGCGCCGGCCAGGGCGTCGTCGAAGGCGACCCCATCGGCCAGCCGGTTCAGGATGAAGTTGCAGGTGCCGTTCAGCACCGCCTCGATCCGCACCACCGGCGCATGGGCGCGGGCCCGGCGCACGGTCTCGATCAGGGGCGAGCCGCCGCCGACGCTGGCGGAGTAGAGCAGTCGCGCGTCATGGGCCTCGGCCAGGGCGGTCAGGGCCGGCAGGTCGCCGCCCACCGCCTGCTTGTTGGCGCTGACCACATCGACGCCGCGCGACAGGGCGGCGCGGATCAGGGCCAGTCCGGTGGATGCGTCCGAGATGGCCTCGACCAGCACGTCCGGTTCGCGGGCCAGCAGGGCGGCGGGATCGGCCAGCAGCAGGCCTTCGGGCGCGGCCGGGTCGCGCGGCTTCTTCGGATCGCGCACCAGCACCCCGACCACGGTGAAGCGGTCGTCGTCCAGCAGCCGCGCCAGCACCCCGCCGCCGACCACGCCGCAGCCGGCCAGCGCCACGCGCAGCGGACGCTCGGGCCTGGGCCGGGCATGGGCCACGGCGGCCTCGGGCCCCGCGACGAGGGAGACGGGGGCGTTCAGCAGCGCCTCGCCCGGACCGGGCCGGGCCGAGATCACGCCGATGGCGTCCAGGGCGGCGGCCAGGCGGGCGGCGGCGTCCGCGGCGCCCGAGGCGACGGCCACGACCCGGCGTCCACGCCGCACTTCGCGATAGACCGCGCTGGCGGCCTCGGCCGCGTCGGCGACGTCGAGCTGGAGCAGGGCGACGGGTTCCTCGACGCCGTGCGGGGCGGCGTCCGCCCCGGCGGCGGGGCGGGGAAGCGGCAGGGAGGCGGCGGTCATCAGGCGGCCTCGGCTTCCAGCGGAGAGGCGGCCAGGACGGCGTCCAGCGCGGCCGACAGATCGGTCAGCAGGTCTTCCGGATGCTCCAGCCCGATCGACAGGCGCAGCAGGCCGTCGGTGATGCCCGCCGTCAGGCGCGCTTCCGGCGTCATGGCCGCGTGGGTCATCAGGGTCGGGTGGGCGATCAGGCTTTCGACCCCGCCCAGCGACTCCGCCAGGGTGAAGACCTCCAGCTGGTCGACGAAGGTCCGCACCGCGTCCAGGTCGGCCAGCTCGAAGCTCAGCATGGCGCCGAAGCCCTTCTGCTGGCGCGAGGCGATCTCATGGCCGGGATGGCTCTTCAGGCCCGGATAGTTGACGGTCTTCACCGCCGGATGGGCTTCCAGCCATTCGGCGACGCGGCCCGCCGTGGCCTGCTGACGCTCGACCCGGGCGAACAGGGTGCGCACGCCGCGCAGGGTCAGATAGGCGTCGAAGGGCGAGCCGGTGACGCCCAGGCAGTTCGCCCACCAGGTCAGCTGTTCGAGGTCGGCCTGATCCTTGGCCACCACGCAGCCCCCGACCACGTCGGAGTGGCCGTTGATGTATTTGGTGGTCGAGTGGATCACCAGGTCGGCGCCCAGGGCGATGGGGTTCTGCAGGGCCGGCGACAGGAAGGTGTTGTCCACCGCCGCCTTGCAGCCGACGGCGTGGGCGCGGGCGCAGATGTCCGCCACGTCGACGACGCGCATCAGCGGGTTCGAGGGCGTCTCGATCAGGATCAGCTTGGGGTTCAGGGCGAAGGCGGCGTCCAGCGCCTCGCGGTCGTTCTGGTCGACGAACTGAACGTCGAAATGATTACGGCGGGCGCGGGCGCACAGCAGGCGATGGGTGCCGCCGTAGAGGTCGTGCGGGGCCAGCAGCAGGTCGCCGGGCTCCAGCGAGAACAGGGCCAGGTCCACCGCGGCCATGCCCGTCGCAGTCACCACCGCGCCGACGCCGCCTTCCAGTTTCGCCAGGGTCTCGCCCAGCACGTCCCGGGTCGGATTGCCCGAGCGCGTGTAGTCGTACTTCCGTTTCCCATCGAGCCCGTCGAAGCTGTAGTTCGAGGACAGGTACAACGGCGGCATCACCGCCCCGTGCGCCGGGTCGTTGTTCACGCCGTGCCGGGCGGCGGTCGTACAGGGGTGGGCTTCACTGGAACAGGTCATGCGGCGATCTCGCGGGGCTGGCGGGCGTACAGGGGAGAGAGGGCGTCGTGGAGCGTGCGGCCGACCAGCTCGCGCTCCTTCAGGAAGGCGTCGTGACCGAAGATGGAGCCGGCCTCGCCGAAGCGGCGCAGGGCGGGGGCGCGGCCGGCGAGGTCGCGCAGGTCCTCGATCGGCACCAGGCGGTCGCTGGTGAAGCCGAGCAGGGTCAGGGGGCAGGTCACCGCCTCGGGCGCGACCGCGTGGCGGTCCAGCGAGTCCGACAGCGAGATCCAGCGGTCGGCGCTGGTGGCTTCGGCGTAGTCGGCGCCGCGGGCGATCAGATAGTCGCAGACGGGGTAGGGGCCGCCGGCCTGCGCCGGGGCCGTTCCGGCGAAGCGCCAGTCGAACTCGTCGGCGGTGCGATAGGTGGTCATGGCCAGCTCGCGGGCCAGTGAAACGCCCTCCGCCTCGCGGCCGCAGTCGCGGGCGAAGGCCAGCACGCGGCGCTGCACTCCGCGCCAGGCGGTGGCGGCGGGATGGGCGCGGTGGGCGGCGGAGATGACCACCAGCTCGCCGATCCGCTCGGGGAAGTCCGCCGCGAAGGCCAGTCCGATGCAGCCGCCGTAAGAGGCGCCGACGAAGGCGTCGATGCGCGGCTCCTCCAGCGCGTCCAGCAGCAGGACCAGCAGGCGGGCCTGATCGGCGGTGGTGATGGTGACGCCCGGATCGGTCTTGCCGGGCAGCAGGTCGAAGGCCAGCACGCGGGCGCGGTCCAGGTCGATGGGGCCGCCGTGACGGACGGCCCACGACCACCAGTTGGCGGCGAAGCGGCCGCTGGAGATGCCGCCGGCGACCACCACCAGCGGACCCTCCGTGGGGCCGTGCAGGCGTCCCGTCAGGGTGTCCGCCGCCAGACGCTCGCCCGAGGCCAGCCGGAAGTCGGCCGGAATCACGGCCGTCACGTCACGGCCGGGAGCCTCGTCGATGATCCATTCGGTGGACGCCACTGTCCGCTCCGGTTCCGCTCAGCGAAACCGATGGGGCGAACCAACACCTGTGACGAAAGACCCGTGAAGTCCGTCGGACCCGCAAGGGTCCTGTCGCTTCACTCATCTCTCGCGGCTTCCGAAGAGGCCTCGCAGGAGTTGGCACCTTTCCAAGGATCGGGTGGATCCTGGGTAGGTTGCCCCGGCGTCAAAGGGCCTATCCCTCAGCCGGTCTTGATGAGTGTCCTTACGGTGACGAACGCGGCCGCTGTCGTCAATCCCCCAAAAATGCTGCGACTGCGAATTGCCAAGCGTGGCCGCAGCGTGGGTAATTTCGTCCCTTATCATCATCATTGATGCATCAGTAATGCCGATGTCGGATTCAGGTGCGCTACAGACGCAACAAATTTCCCTGAATCTTCCTCCGCCCACTTGCGTATCTCGCAAGTGCGGTAAACAGTTCGCAAATGCGTAACGGCGTCCTTTTGGGGGATTGAGATGACTCGACTTCGCAACGGCCTGGCTCTTGGGCTCGGCCTTTTGACCATGGTGATCGCGACGGGGGCCCAGGCCGCTCCCGCGCTTCTGGGACACCAGGTTCCACTGGAACTGGACGGCGCCGGCACGGCCTGGCTGTCCACCTCGACGGCCCTCGTCCTGCTCATGACCCTGCCGGGTCTGGCGCTCTTCTACGGCGGCATGGTGCGCCGCAAGAACGTGATCGCGACCATCACCCAGTCCGTCGGCGTCTTCGCCGTGGCGACCCTGGTGTGGTTCATCGCCGGCTATTCCATCGCCTTCGGCAAGGCGGGCGGCCTGGGCGGCTATCCGGCCGACACCATCAACCAGTTCGTCGGCGGCTTCGAGACCGTCTTCCTGAACGGCGTGGGCATGGAGACGGCGCACAGCCTGCTGCCGGGCATTCCCGAGTTCGTCTTCCTGTCCTTCCAGCTGACCTTCGCCATCATCACCCCGGCCCTGGTCACCGGCGCCTTCGCCGAACGGCTGAAGTACACCGGTCTGTTGCTGTTCACGGCGCTCTGGTCGCTGTTGGTCTATGCGCCCATCGCCCACTGGGTGTGGGGCGGCGGCTTCCTCGGCTCGGCCGGGGTGCTGGACTTCGCCGGCGGCGCGGTGGTGCACGTCAACTCCGGCGTGGCCGGTCTGGTCTGCGCTCTCTTCCTCGGCGCCCGCAAGGGCTACGGCAAGGAGCCGATCGTGGCGCACAATCCGGTGCTGACCATGATCGGCGCCTCCCTGCTGCTGGTCGGCTGGATCGGCTTCAACGCCGGTTCGGCGGGCGGCGCCAACGCCCTGGCGGGCGTGGCCCTGATCAACACCATCCTGGCCGCCGCGGCCGCCTCCATCACCTGGAAGATCGTCGAGGTCATCGAGAAGAAGAAGGCGTCGCTGATCGGCGTGCTGTCCGGCATCGTCGCCGGCCTGGTCGCCATCACCCCGGCCGCCGGCTTCGTGGATCCCAAGGGCGCCGTCCTGATCGGCCTGATCGCCGGTCCGGTTTGCTACGCCTCCTCGGTCTGGATCAAGAAGCTGCTCCGCTACGACGACAGCCTGGACGCCTTCGGCATCCACGGCGCGGGCGGTCTGGCCGGGGCCCTGCTGACCGGCGTGTTCGCCTCCACCGCGATCAACAGCCTGTCGGACGGGGCCAATGTCATGACCCAGCTGATCGGCCTGGGCTGGACCATCGCCTACAGCGCGGTGGGCACCCTGGTCGTCCTGATCATCTGCAAGTTCACCACCGGCCTGCGCGTCAGCCCGGCGGCGGAAGAAGAAGGGCTGGACACCCACCTCCACGGCGAGGCGCTGGAGTCCGTCTGATCCCGTGTGCCCCGGCGCGGGCTCTCTCCCCGCGCCGGGCCGCCAGTAAGCGTTCGCGTGCCGACATCGAGAACATTGGGGATACGACTATGAAACTCGCCTTCGCTAGCGCGGCCGTCGCGGCCGCCCTGTTCGCCACCGCCGGCGCCGCCCAGGCCCAGACGCCCGAGGTGGCCTGGAACGTGGCGGTGACCTCCGACTATGTCTTCCGCGGCTTCAGCCAGTCCGACGAGCATCCGGCCCTCCAGGGCGGCGTCGACGTGACCTTCGCCTCGGGCTTCTACGCCGGGGCCTGGGCCTCCAACATCGACTTCGGCGACGACACCGACGCCGAGGTCGACGTCTACGCCGGCTATCGCACCGAGGCGGCCGGGTTCGCCGTCGACGTCGGAGTGATCGGCTATCTCTACGCCGGCGCCGGCCGCGACAACGCCTACGACTATCTGGAGGTCAAGGCCGCCGCCTCGCGGGCTGTCGGTCCGGTGACCCTGGGCGCCGCCGTCTACTTCTCGCCGGACTTCTTCGGCGCGGACGAGGAGGCCACCTATGTCGAGGCCAACGCCAGCTTCACCCCGGCGCCCAAATGGACCGTCAGCGGCGCGGTCGGCTACCAGGCGCTGGACGTGAGCGACGACTACACGACGTGGAACGCCGGGGTGGCCTACGCCATCACGGACAAGATCATCCTCGACGGCCGCTACCACGGCGCAGACGTCGACACGCCGCTGGCGGACGATCGCGCCGTCGCGACGATCAAATTCCTCTTCTAGACCTCCGGACGCCCCTCCCGTCCGACCGCGACCGGCAAGGTCTTGCCTTCTTGGCAGGCCTTGCCGGTTTGTCTTTTCCTGAAGCTCATCCTTTCGCGCACAATCCGGATGGAAATTGCGCGCCCTTTCCAAAGACCCTACAACTTGTGCAGTTGCGAAGAGGGCTTGCCTTGGCGTCCGTGAACCAGACTTTCGTTGTCGTCCCCAGGACAGGACCGGCCAAGACGCCGGCCGCTGACCGCGTGCAGGATCACGCCGAGATCTACGCCAATTTCGCCCCCGAGGCCGGCAAGGGCCAGGCCGGCCGCTGCGCCCAGTGCGGCGTGCCCTTCTGCCAGTCCGGCTGTCCGCTGCAGAACAACATTCCCGACTGGCTGAGGCTGGCCGCCGAGGGTCGCGCGGAGGAAGCCTGGCGTCTGTCCGAGGCCACCTCGACCCTGCCCGAGATCTGCGGCCGCATCTGTCCGCAGGACCGGCTGTGCGAAGGCTCCTGCACGCTGGAACAGTCGGGCTGGGAGACGGTCACCATCGGCTCGGTCGAGCGTTGGCTGGGCGACATGGCGTTCGAGAACGGCTGGGTCGATCCGATCCGCCCGCGCGCCGAGAAGGGCCAGTCGGTCGGCATCGTCGGCGCGGGTCCCGCGGGCATGGCGGCGGCGGACCGGCTGCGCTCGGCGGGCTATGCGGTCACCGTCTATGACCGGCACGACCGCGCGGGCGGCCTGCTGACCTACGGCATCCCCGGTTTCAAGCTGGAGAAGCATGTCGTCGGGCGTAGGGTGGACCGCCTGATCGACGGCGGCGTCGAGTTCCGGCTGGGCGTCGATGTCGGCGGGACTCTGCCCTTCGCCGAGGTGCGCGCCGCCCACGATGCGGTGCTGGTGGCGACCGGCGTTTACCAGGCGCGTCGGCTGACCGCGCCGGGCTGCGGCTCCGACGGCGTGGTGGCGGCGCTCGACTATCTGATCGCGTCCAACCGCAAAGGCTTCGGCGACGCCGTGCCCGCCTTCGATGACGGCCCGCTGAACGCGGCGGGCAAGAAGGTGGTCGTCATCGGCGGCGGCGACACCGCCATGGACTGCGTCCGCACCGCCGTCCGTCAGGGGGCGACCTCGGTCACCTGCCTGTACCGCCGCGACCGTGAGAACATGCCGGGCAGCGCGCGCGAAACCCAGAACGCCGAGGAGGAGGGCGTGGTCTTCGAATGGCTGGCCGCCCCCCGCGCCGTGCTGGGCGGCGCCTCGGGCGTCACCGGCGTGCGCGCCCAGCGCATGGCGCTGGCGGCCCAGTCCGCCGACGGCCGCTGGTCGGTCGAGCCGGTCCCGGGCGGAGAGTTCGACCTGCCCGCCGACCTGGTGATCGAGGCGCTGGGCTTCGAGCCCGAGGACATGCCGGCCCTGTTCCAGGAACCCGATCTGGCCCTGACGGACTGGCGCACCATCCGCACGGCGGGCCACACCAAGGCGACGACGCTGGAGGGGGTGTTCGCCGCCGGCGACATCGTGCGCGGCGCCTCGCTGGTCGTCTGGGCCGTCCGCGACGGTCAGGATGCGGCCGCTGAAATCGATACCTGGCTGTCCTCGCGCCGGAGGGCTGCTGCGTGACCTTTGATCCCGTTCAATATGAAGCCGATCGGCAAAAGCTGGTCGACGCCCACGCCTACGATCCCGCGTCCGAGCGCGACGCCTGCGGCGTCGGCCTGGTCGCCGCCATCGACGGCCAGCCGCGCCGCGAGGTCGTCGATCTGGCGCTCAAGGCCCTGTCGGCCATCTGGCACCGGGGCGCCGTGGACGCCGACGGCAAGTCCGGCGACGGCGCGGGCATCCTGATCGGCCTGCCGCGCGCCTTCTTCGAGGCCCAGGTGCGCGATGCCGGGCATGAGCCGCGTCCCGGCCCCATCGCCGTCGGCATGGTCTTCCTGCCGCGCGTCGATCTGGGCGCCCAGGAGCAGGCCCGCACCATCGTCGAGCGCGAGGTCATGGCCGCCGGCTTCTGGCTGTACGGCTGGCGTCAGGTGCCGCACCGCGCCGAAGTGCTGGGCCAGCGCGCCGCCGCCACCCGGCCCGAGATCGAACAGATCATGCTCAGCGCCCCCGAGGGGCTGGAGGGCGAGGATCTGGAACGCGCCCTCTACCTGCTGCGCCGCCGCATCGAGGCGCGCGCCACGGCGGCGGGGCTGCAGCATTTCTACGTCTGCTCCCTGTCGGCGCGGTCGGTGATCTACAAGGGGATGATGCTGGCCGAGGCGCTGGGGGACTTCTACCCCGACCTGACCGATCCCCGGGTCGAGGCCAATGTCGCCCTGTTCCACCAGCGCTATTCGACCAACACCTTCCCCGAATGGCGGCTGGCCCAGCCGTTCCGGATGCTGGCCCACAACGGCGAGATCAACACCCTGCGCGGCAACGCCAACTGGATGCGCAGCCACGAGATCCGCATGACCGCCGAGGCCTTCGGGGCCGACGACGCGACTGTGAAGCCCGTCATCCAGGCCGGCGGCTCCGACTCCGCCGCGCTCGATAATGTCTTCGAGGTGCTGGTCCGCGCCGGCCGTCCCGCGCCCATGGTCAAGGCCCTGCTGATTCCCGAGGCGCCCATCGAGGGCGTGATCTCGGACGATCACCGCGCCCTCTACGCCTACTGCAACTCGGTCATGGAGCCGTGGGACGGTCCGGCGGCGATCTGCGCCACCGACGGCCGCTGGGTGGTGGCGGGCAAGGACCGCAACGGCCTGCGTCCCCTGCGCGTCGCCGAGACCGTGGACGGCCTGCTGATCTGCGGCTCCGAGGCGGGCATGACCGGCGTGCCGGACGAGCGGATCGCGCGCCGCCTGCACATCGGCGGCGGCCGCATGATCGCCGTCGATCTGGAAGCGGGCGAACTCTACGACGAGACCCAGACCATCGACCGTCTGGCGGCCCAGCACCCCTACCGCGAATGGCTGGCCAACATGGTCGAGCTGGAGCCCGAGGTCGGCCCCGGCCCGGAGCCGCGCAAGCTGTCGGGCGAGGCGCTGACCCGCTTCCAGGCCGCGGTCGGCTGGACCCAGGAAGACATCGAATCCCTGCTCGACCCCATGGCGGGCGAGGGCAAGGAGGCGGTCGGCTCCATGGGCGATGACGCCCCGCCGGCGGTTCTGTCGGAACAGTCGCGGCCCTTCGCCCACTACTTCCGCCAGGCCTTCGCCCAGGTCACCAACCCGCCCATCGACTCCCTGCGCGAGGCGGGCGCGATGAGCCTGCGGACCCGGTTCAAGAACCTGGGCAACATCCTCGCCCAGGACGAGACCCAGACGAAGGTCTTCGTGCTGGACAGCCCGGTCCTGACCAACGGCATGTACGAGCGGATGCTCGATGTCGTCGGCGCCGGCGCGACCACGGTGATCGACTGCACCTTCGCCGCGCCGCCCGAGGACGACCGCGCGGGCCTGGCTCTGCAGGGCGCGCTGGATCGCATCCGCGACGAGGCGGTGGCGGCGGCCCGGGGCGGCGCGGGTCTGATCGTCCTGACCGACGAGCGGGCGGGCGAGGACCGGCCGCTGATCCCGATGATCCTGGCCACGGCGGCGGTGCATGGCCGTCTGGTCGACGAGGGGCTGCGCACCTTCTGCTCGCTGGTCGTGCGCTCGGCCGAGGCCATCGACGCCCACGCCTTCGCCGTCCTGGTCGGCTGCGGCGCCACGGCGGTCAACGCCTGGCTGGCGCAGGAGACCTTCCTGGAGCGGCTGGAAGGCGGGCGCTATCCCGGCCTGACGCTGCGCGACGCCTGTCTGAACCACAAGGCCGCCGTCGAGGCGGGCCTGATGAAGATCCTGGCCAAGAAGGGCATCTCGGTCATTTCGGCCTATCGCGGCGCTTGCGAGTTCGAGGCCCTGGGCCTGTCGCGCGCCCTGGTGGCCGAATTCTTCCCCGGCATGACCTCGCGCATCTCGGGCGTGGGTCTGGCGGGTATCGAGCAGTCGTCGGTGGCCAAGGCGCAGCGCGGCTTCTCCGCTGATAAGGCCCGCCTGCGCATCGGCGGCGCTCACCGCATTCGGGCAGGGGAGGAGACCCACGCCTGGGACGCGGAGATGATCCACCGCCTGCAGGACGCCACCACGCGCGGCGACTACAAGCGCTTCAAGGCCTACAGCCGTCGGGCCCGCGACCTGCCCGCCACGGCCCTGCGCGACCTGCTGGACTTCCGCGAGGCCCTGCCGATCCCGGTCGAGGAGGTCGAGAGCGTCAACGAGATCCGCAAGCGCTTCGTCACTCCCGGCATGTCCCTGGGCGCCCTGTCGCCCGAGGCGCACGAGACGCTGAACATCGCCATGAACCGCATCGGCGCGCGCTCGGTTTCGGGCGAGGGCGGCGAGGACCCGGAGCGCTACCGCCCACGCCCGAACGGCGATAATCCGAACTCGGCGGTCAAGCAGATCGCCTCGGGCCGCTTCGGCGTCACCGCCGAATATCTGAACCAGTGCCGCGAGATCGAGATCAAGGTGGCCCAGGGCGCCAAGCCCGGCGAGGGCGGCCAGCTGCCCGGCTTCAAGGTCACCGAATTCATCGCCCGCATGCGCCATTCGACGCCGGGCGTGGGTCTGATCTCGCCGCCGCCGCACCACGACATCTACTCGATCGAGGACCTGGCCCAGCTCATCTACGACCTGAAGCAGATCAATCCGGTCGCCCGGGTGACGGTCAAGCTGGTGGCCTCGTCGGGCATCGGCGCGGTGGCCGCGGGCGTTGCCAAGGCCAAGGCCGACATCATCCTGGTCGCCGGCCACAACGGCGGCACCGGCGCGTCGGCCATGGGCTCGATCAAGCACGCGGGCATGCCGTGGGAACTGGGCCTGTCCGAGGCGCATCAGGTGCTCAGCCTGAACGGCCTGCGCGGTCACGTCCGCCTGCGCACCGACGGCGGCATCAAGACCGGCCGCGACGTCGTCGTCGCCGCCATGCTGGGCGCCGAGGAGTTCGGCATCGGCACGGCGTCGCTGATTGCCGTCGGCTGCCTGATGGTGCGTCAGTGCCATTCCAACACCTGCCCGGTCGGGGTCTGCGTCCAGGACGAACGGCTGCGCGCCATGTTCACCGGCACGGCCGATAAGGTTGTAAGACTGTTCAGCTTCATCGCCGAGGAGACGCGCGAGATCCTGGCCTCGCTGGGCCTGCGTTCGCTGGACGAGGCGGTGGGCCGCACCGACCTGCTGCGCCAGGTGTCGCGCGGCGGGGCCCAGCTGGACGACCTGGACCTCAACCCCCTGCTGGTGCGGGTGGGGGAGGGCGATCAGCGCATGCCCGCCGACGCCCCGCGCAACCCGGTGCCGGACGCGCTGGACGCTCGCATCGTGCTGGACGCCGAGCCCTTCCTGGCGCGGCGCGAGAAGATGCAGCTGACCTATTCGGTGGCCAACACCCAGCGCACCATCGGCGCCCGCATCTCGTCCCACATCGTGCGCAAATATGGCTCCGACCTGCCCGACGGCCACCTGACCCTCAACCTGCGCGGGGCCGCCGGTCAGTCGCTGGCTGCCTGGGGGATGAAGGGCCTGCGCATCATCCTGGACGGCGAGGCCAACGACTATGTCGGCAAGGGCCTGTCGGGCGCCGAGATCATCGTCCGGCCCCCGTCATGGGCGGCGGGGGCGGCGGTCATCGGCAACACCTGCCTGTACGGCGCCACCAGCGGCAGGCTGTTCGCGGCGGGCGCGGCGGGCGAGCGTTTCGCGGTCCGCAACTCCGGCGCCACGGCGGTGGTCGAGGGCGTCGGGGCCCACGGCTGCGAATACATGACCGGCGGGGCCGTCGTCGTGCTGGGCTCGACCGGCTGGAATTTCGGCGCAGGCATGAGCGGCGGCGAGGCCTTCATCCACGATCCCGAAGGCACGGCCCACCAGCGCCTCAGCGGCGTCTCGGTCGTGACCGGCGCGGTCATGGGCGACGCCAGCCGGCGCCTGCATGAGCTCGTCACCCGCCACGCCGTCGAGACCGGCTCCCCGCTGGCCCGCCGCCTGCTGGAGACCTGGCCGGTCGCGGTCACCCATTTCCGTCATGTGCTGCCGAGGGAAGAGGCGTCGGCGGTGAAGGCGAAGCGGGCCTAGCGGGCCGTCAGCAGCCCGCCGACCCAGGTCTTCAGCGCTTCGTCGTCCGCCATCGGGCCGGGATAGGGGATGTCGGGCGCATAGGGGCCGAAGTCTGGCAGGCCGACCGCGACCTTCTGCAGGGTGGAGAAGTCGCGCAGGCCGGATGGCAGGACGATGGTCCGGACCTCCATGTACCGGCTCGAGGAGTCGGTCGCCTCGCCGACATGAAGGGCGCCCAGTCGGCGGAACAGATCGACCGTCATCAGGCAGGAGCTGAAGCAGTGCCGATCGGTCACCACGATCACCTTCCTGTCCGGCGTCCCGCGGGTCTGAGCGTCGCCGGGGGCGGCGGTCGCGGCGCAGCCGGGCAGGTCGGGCCAGAAGCTCTTTCCTCCGGCGGCGGACGCCTCCATTCCGGCGATCACCTCGCCCAGCCGGGCCGCCGTGTCCGGGTTGCGCCCCGCCATCTCGTCTCGCTGGACTTTCAGGGCGGCGATGTTGTCGGGCGAAGCCCGCCAGTAGGCGCCCTGGCACGCCGAAGCCCTGCCCTTGGCCGTCTCCACTCGCGCTTCCCCGAACAGGACGGCGGCGATGGCGTCGCCATACCGGGAATCGCCTCCACCGTTGCCCCGCAGGTCCAGCACTACGCTCGGGGCGTCAAGAAGTTGTGGGGCGGCTTCGCGCACCTGCGTGACGACCGCCTCGGCATCGCTGTCCAGCCCGCTCAAACGGATCCATGAACCGCCCGCCCACGGCGTCAGCGCATAGCCGGCGTCCGCCGTCTTCTGGAGCGCGTCGATCCGTCCCTGGATGAAGGCCACGGGGCTTCGGCCCCAGTGGAAGGTGATGGTCTGCCGCGACCCGTCCGCGCGTTCGAACTCGCACTGGTCCGGCCGCTTCAGGAAAGGATTGCCGTCGTCCGTCAGCAAACGACCGGCGGCCTCGGCCCGCTGCGCCTCATTGGGCGATCCGGCCACGAAGGTGCTGATCCGCGCATCCGCCCACGCTTCAGCCTCGGTCCCGTCGCAGCTGATCAAACGGGCGTCCTGCACTTCCGGCAATCGGGCCTCCGTCAGGACTGAGCCCACCCGCCAGACCTGACCTTCACGCTTCAGCAGGATGCCGGTCCACCGCAACCTCGCTGCGGCCACGCTCGGTCGTGACCAGATGTGTCCGTCCGAGAAGTCCGCAGCCAGGCCGGCCATCACGGCGCTGTAGCCCTCGAAGCTGCGCACCTCGGGCAGCCGCTCCCGTACATGGGCGTCCGCCGCCGCCAGCCGCTGCTGGAAGGCCGTGTCGCCGAGTTCATGCTGCGCGCCCGGATGGTTCTCGGTGATCAGTTTCAGCGCCGCCGCGCTATCGACCTCGGCCATCTGCCGCCACAGGGCGGCGGCGTCCTGCGCCTGCGCGGGGACGGCCGCCATCGTCATCGCCGTCGCCAGCGCCGCGAACGTCTTCGTCATCTCGATCCCCTGTCGCCTTGCATTGATGACCAAAGGCGGCGGGCGGGGTCCAGTTAAACTCCGGTAAGGGCGGGCGGCCGCGCATGAAAAAGGGGAGGCCGTTTCCAGCCTCCCCTTCGTCAGTCCAGTTCTGGTCCGAAAGCCTCAGCCCTCGTTGGTCCAGCCGCCGGCCAGCGCCTTGAACAGGGCGATCTGGTAGGTGGTGACCAGCGCGCTCGACGACGCCAGCTGGGCGTCGGCGGCGGCCAGGGTCCGCTCCGAGTCCAGCACCGTCAGGAAGCTGTCGGCGCCCGCGTCGAAGCGCAGGCGCGACAGGCGGGCGGCGTTGGCCGCCTGGTCCCGCGCCGACTGCAGGGCCGACCGGCGGTCCAGCTCGTTGGCGTAGTTGGCCAGGGCCGTCTCCGTCTCCTGAAGCGCGACCAGCACCGTCTGGTCGAACGTCGCCAGGGCGGCGTCCGAGGAGGCGCCCGCCTGTTCGATCCGCGCGCGGGCGGCGAACACGTTCGGGAACGACCAGCTGATCAGCGGACCCACCGAGAAACGGAAGTTCTCGTTGTCGCCCAGGCCGCTCGCGTCCAGCGCCGTCGCTCCGGCCGAACCGCCCAGGGTGATGCGCGGGTACAGGTCGGCGGTGGCCACGTTCACCCGCGCCGCCGCGGCGGCCAGGTTGCGCTCCGCCTGACGGACGTCGGGACGCCGCGCCAGCATGGCCGCGCCGTCGCCGACCGGGATCGGCTGGGTCAGTTGCGGCGGCGCCGCGCACGCCCGTGCCGCTTCGCTGGTCTCCGCCGGGGTGCGCCCGGTCAGGGTGGCCAGACGGAACAGGGCGCCGTCCCGCTGGGCCCGCAGGGGCGGCAGGGTCGAACGGGTCGACTCCAGCGCCGAGCGGGCGCGGGCCACGTCCAGTCCGTTGCCCGAACCGGCGTCCAGCAGACGCTGGGTCAGGCCGACGGTATCGGTCTGCAGCGTGATGGTCCGCTCGGCCACCGCGATCTGGGCGTTGCCCGAGCAGGCGTCGGCATAGGCCCGGGCCGTTTCGGCCGCGACCGTGACGCGCACCACATTCAGTGCGGCCTCGGCGGCGGAAGCGTCGGCGCGGGCGGCGCGGACGGTCGACTCCACGCGGCCGAACAGGTCGACCTCGTAGGAGACGTCCAGACCGGCGCTGTAGGTGTCGGACTCGGGCGCCTCGGTCCCGGCGGGCAGGCCGGGCACGGTGGCGGCCGAAGGCCGGCCGGTGGTCACGCCGGCCGAGGTCGTCGTCGACGGGAACCGGCCGACCCGAGCCTCGCCCAGCGCCGCACGAACGCGACGCAGGTTGGCGGCCGCGGCCTCCAGCTCGTTGTTGTTGGCCAGGGCCTCGCCGACCAGACCGTCCAGGACCGGGTCGTTGTACAGCCGCCACCAGTCGTCGCGGGCTGTGGTGTTGGCCGAGACCGCCGGTGAGGCGGCCCCGATGAAGGCGCCCGACGCTGAGGGGGGAAGGGTAGCGTCAGGCGCCTTCGGCCCGACCGCGCACGAGGCCAGCAGAAGGCTGGCTCCGGCGGTTGCGGTCAGGAACCGGAGAGAGGGTTTCAGGGTCATCATCAGGCGTCTCCCAGCCGCGGAGTGGCGGGCTCGGCTTCATGCGGCGGCAGGCCGCCGGTGGTGGGGATCTCGCGCTCCTTCTGCGGCGCGCCGGGCAGCTTGGAGGCCACCCACCGCATCACGACGTAGAAGACGGGCGTGAAGATCAGGCCGAAGAAGGTCACGCCCAGCATGCCGGAGAAGACCGCGGTGCCCAGCGACTGGCGCATTTCGGCGCCGGCGCCGGTCGCCAGCATCAGCGGCACGACGCCGAAGATGAAGGCGAACGAGGTCATCAGGATCGGACGCAGGCGGGTCTGAGCAGCCCGGACGGCGGCGTCCCAGCGGTTCAGTCCCTCGTCCTCGGCCTGTTTGGCGAACTCCACGATCAGGATGGCGTTCTTGGCCGCGAGCGCGATCAGCACCACCAACCCGATCTGGACCAGGATGTTGTTGTCCAGTCCCCGGATGTTGATCCCGATCATGGCCGCCAGGATGCACATCGGAACGATGAGCACGACCGCCATGGGAAGCGTGAAGGCCTCGTACTGGGCCGCCAGCACCAGGAAGACGAAGATCACGGCCATGATGAACACTACGGTCGCTCCGCCCGCCGACTGCTTCTCTTGCAGCGCCAGGCCGGTCCATTCGTACGAGAAGCCCGGAGGCAGGGTGGCCTCGGCCAGCTGCTCCATGCTCGCGATCGCCTGGCCGGACGAGACGCCCGCCGCGGCCTGCCCCTGAAGCTCGGAAGCCGGGAACAGGTTGTAGCGCACGATCCGCGACGGGCCGGAGTCTTCGCGAAGGTTGGCGACCGAACCGATCGGCACCATGGCGCCGGTGGCCGAACGCGTCTTCAGGTTGGCGATGTCGGCGATGTCGTCACGCGACGTCGGTTCCGCCTGCGCCGTCACCCGGAAGGTGCGGCCCAGATAGTTGAAGTCGTTGACGTAGGACGAGCCGAGATAGACGCCCAGCGTGTTGAACACGTCCGACGGCTGCACCCCCATCATCAGCGCCTTGTCGCGATCGACGTCGGCGGCGATGCGCGGCGAACCGGTGTTGTAGGTCGAGAAGACCTGCTGCACCTGGTCCGGCGCCTGGGCGGCGGCGCCCATCATGGCGAAGGTCGCGCCTTCCAGCGGGCGGTAGCCCGCGCCGGTGCGGTCCTGCACCATCATCTGGAAGCCGTTGCCGTTGCCCAGACCCTGAACCGCGGGCGGGGCGATGACGAAGATGTTGGCGTCCTCGATGCCCATGGTCGCGCCGGTGATGGCGCCGGCCAGGGCCGCGGCGCTTTGCTCGGCGCTCTTGCGCTCATCGAAGGCGTCCAGTCGAACGAAGATGGTCGCCGAGTTGGAGCCGAACGAGAAGCTGGAGCCGTCCAGGCCGGCGAAGGCGACAAGGCCTTCCACGCCCTCGGTCTTCTTGATCGTGTCCGAGGCCCGGCGCATGACCGCCTCGGTGCGCTCCAGCGAGGCGCCCGGGGGCAGCTGGATGACGCCGATCAGGAAGCCCTGGTCCTGCTCGGGGATGAAGCCGGACGGGGTGTCCATCAGGCGCCAGCCGGTCAGGCCCAGCAGGGCGACATAGACGATCAGCACGATGCCGACGGTCCGCACCAGGCGGGCGGTCAGGCGGCCGTACTTGTCCGACAGCCAGTCGAAGCCCTCGTTGAACTTCCGCCCGGCGTAACCGCCGTAATAGGTCACCGAACCCCACACGCCCGGCTTGCGATGCGTGTCATGCTCCTTGTGCGGCTTCAGCAGCAGCGCGGCCATGGCCGGCGACAGCGTCAGCGACACCAGCAGCGACACGACCGAAGCCGTGGTGATGACGATGGCGAACTCGCGATAAAAGATGCCCGGGATGCCCGGCACGAACATGGTCGGCACGAACACCGAGACCAGCACCAGGCCGATCGAGATCAGCGCGCCGGAAACCTCCTGCATGGAGCGGTAGGCGGCTTCCTTGGGCGTCAGTCCCTCGCGGATGTAGCGTTCCACGTTCTCGACCACGACGATGGCGTCATCGACGACGATGCCGACCGCGAGGACCAGGGCGAACAGGCTCAGCGAGTTGATCGAGTAACCCAGCATCAGCTGGACGGCGAAGGTCGCCACCAGCGCCACCGGGATGGCCACGATCGGAATGATCGCCGCCCGCCAGGTCTGCAGGAAGACGATGACCACCAGCACGACCAGGATCACGGCTTCGAACAGGGTGTGCTGCACGGACTCGACCGAGGCCGCGACGAACTCCGTCGGGTTGTAGGCGACGGAAAGGTCCATGCCTTGCGGCAGTTCGGCCTTCACGGCCTCCATCTCGGCCATCACGCGCTCGGCGGTGCCCAGCGCGTTCGCGCCCGGCTGCTGCACGATGGCGATGCCGACGCCGCGCTCGCCGTCAAAGAAGCCGCGGATGCCGTAGTCCTGGGCGCCCAGCTCGACCCGAGCGACGTCGCGGACGCGGGTCACGCGGCCTTGAGCATCCGTCTTGATGACGATGTTGGAGAACTGATCAGGATCGCTGAGGCGGCCCTGCACCTGCACCGGCAGCTGGAAGGCCGCGGCGTTGGTGGGGAAGGGCGGCTGGCCGATGGCGCCGGCCGCGGCTTGCACGTTCTGGGCGCGCAGGGCGGCGATGATGTCCGGACCGGTCAGGCCGCGTTCGGCGGCCTTGGACGGGTCGATCCAGACCCGCATCGAATAGTTGCCGCCGCCGAAGATCTGGACGGTGCCCACGCCTTCGAGGCGCAGCAGGCGGTCCCGCAGCGTCGAGTTGGCGTAGTTGCCGACGTAGTCGTTATCCAGCGACTTGTCCGGGGAGGTCAGCCCCAGGATCATCAGGAAGCCGCTCTCCTGCTTGTTCACGACCACGCCGGTCTGGCGGACCTGTTCAGGCAGGCGGGGTTCGGCCAGGGCCACCCGGTTCTGGACCAGCACCTGCGCGGCGTCCAGGTCGGTGCCCGGCTGGAAGGTCACGGTGATCGCCGCCACCCCGTCCGAGGTGGACGAGGAGGACAGATACAGCATGCCCTCGACGCCGTTGACCTCTTGTTCGATGGGCGCGGCGACGGTCTCGGCCAGGGTTTCGGCCGAGGCGCCGGGATAGGAGGCGTTGATGGTGATCGTCGGCGGCGCGATCTCCGGATACTGCGATAGGGGCAGCAGCGGATAGGCGAAGACGCCGATCAGGGTGATGAACACCGCGATCACGGCCGCGAAGATCGGCCTGTCGATAAAGAAGCGTGAGATGTTCATTGTCGGATCAATCGCCCGAGACGCTGGCGGCGAAGGTGGCCGTGGACGCCGGAGCGGCCTGGGTCACCGGGACCTGCGCCTGCTGGACCACCGGCGTGATACGGCCGTTGCTGGCCTGCACCTTCATGCCGGGCGCCTGGATGCGCTGGACGCCGTTGATGATGACGCGATCAGTCGGCTGCAGACCCGAGCGGATCACGCGCAGGCCGTCGACCAGCGGACCCAGCTGCACCGGCTTGGGCGCGACCGAGCCGTCGGCGGCGACGACGTAGACGATGCGGCGGGCCTGGTCGGTGGCGACGGCGGCGTCGGGCACCAGCATGGCCTGATAGGTGCCGGCGCCGGCCAGGCGGGCCTGGCCGAACATGCCCGGCTTCAGGAAGCCGTCCGCGTTCGGGATCAGGGCGCGCAGGCGGATGACGCCCGAAGCCGTGTCGACCGCGTTGTCGGTGAAGTCGAGCGTGCCGGAGCGCGCGTAGCTGCTCTCGTCCTGCAGGCGCACCTGGATCGGGGCGGCGCCGTTGCGGGCCTGGCGCTGATACTTCAGCAGCACGGCTTCGGAGCCGTCGAAGACGAAGTGGATCGGCGCGCTGGAGACCACGGTGGTCAGGACGTCGGCCTGCGACGAGCCGCCGGCGACCAGATTGCCCGGATCGACGCGGCGGTCGGACACGCGCCCCGAGATCGGCGCGGTGACGCGGGTGAATTCCAGGTCCAGCTGACGGGCGCGGACGTTGGCGTTGGCGGCGGCGATGGCCGCTTCCGCCGTCTGCAGGGCGCCGCGGCGGGTGTCGACCTCGGCCTGCGAGACGGCCTGCGAGGCCAGCAGGGTTTCCGAACGGGTCAGTTCCGTGCGGGCCAGGTTCACCTGGGCCTGCGCCTGCGCCAGCTGGGCGCGGGCCGAGGCCAGGGCGGCCTGGGCCGGACGCGGGTCGAGGGTGAACAGCAGCTGGCCGCGGCTGACATAGTCGCCGTCGCGGAAGTGAACGCCCTGGATATAGCCGCCGACGCGCGCACGCACCTCGACGGACTGGGTCGCCTCGAAGCGGCCCGTGAACTCATCCCAATCTTGAACAGCCCGGACCAGCGGCGTCGCCACGGTCACCGCCGGCGCCGGCGGCGCCTGGGCTTCGCTCGGCTGGGAACAGCCATAGAGCGCGACGGCCATGAGGGCCGACGCGGTCACGATCTTCACCGTGCGCATGAATGCTAGTCTCCGAATGGGAGCAAATCCCTGTCTCTGTCGACCATGGCGTTCGGGGAGGAAGCCGCTAGTCAACGCCCGGTGACTTAATGGTGATCCGCCCCTCACTTGTCAACGGGTGATGACAAAGCCATATTGATCTTGGGGCTATTCCGGAGACCTAACCCGTTGTTTTGTCATGTCGCGCCACGGCCAAGAAATGCCGAGGCGACTCGCGCTGCTATTTTGTCCGCCGCGCAGGAACGCTTCTCGCGCGAAAGCTACGACGACGTCGGCATGCGTGACATCGCCGGCGACGTCGGCGTCGACGCCGCCCTGGTGTCCCGCTACTTCGGCTCGAAGGAAGATCTCTTCACCTCCGTGCTCGACAGCTGTTCGAACGGCAGCGAGCTGATGGACGGCGAGCGTTCCGAGTTCGGCCGCCGCGTCGCCCATGCGGTGATCTTCGAGCCCAAGAAGGAGGGCAAGCTCAAGGGCCTGCTGATCATGCTGCGCTCGGTCGGTTCGACCAAGGCGATGGAGCTGGTTCAGCGCACCGGCAGCGAGCGCTTCTTCGATCCGTTCACCGAATGGGTCGGCGGCGAGGACGCCCCGGTCCGGGCCCGGCTGGCCGCGGCCACCATCATGGGCATGGCCGTCAGCCGCGAGATCACCGCCGGCTTCGGCCTGAGCCATGAGGAATGCGAGCGCATGGAGGCCCGCATGGCGGTCATCCTCCAGGGCATCATCGACGACGGCCCGGCGCTTAGCCGCGCGGCGTGAATTTCCGGATCACGCCCGAGAAGGTCATCAGGATGCGCTCGCCGACGCAGATCTGACCGCGCACGAAGATCAGGCTCTTGCCCGCGCGGACCACCTCGCCCGTCGCCTCGACCAGTTCGCCCACATAGGCGCCGTCGATGAAGGTTGAATCCAGCGACACGGTCACGCCCGAGGCGCCCTCCATCTCCTGATAGGCCGTCTGGAACAGCGAGATGTCGGCGAAGGTCATCAGGCAGCCGCCGTGCATCCGGTCGCCCGCGTTCATGTGCTTCTGCTCGGCCCGGAAGGCGCAGCGCATCCGCCCGTCGGCGTCCGGCTTGAAGTAGAAGGGTCCGACCACCTGGTCGAAGGTGCCGTGCAGGTCATAGGTCCGCCAGCCGGTGAACTCGCCTTCCGTGACCGTGATTTTCGCGACCATGATGATCCCTGCCTTCTTCTCGCTCTCGCAATGCAGCATATAGGCCCGATGAGCGACCCCATCGAAACCGCCATCTTCGAAAAACTGGCGAAGGCCGACCCCAAAAGCGTCGGCGGAAAAAGCATTGAACCTTCGGATGTGGCCAAGGAGCTGCAGCCCGAACAGTGGCAGCGCATGCTGCCCAAGGTGAAGGCCGTGGCCCTGGGCCTGATGCGTCAGGGCAAGCTGACCATCACCAAGAAGGGCAAGGCGGTCGATCCGAACAGCTTCAAGGGCGTCATCCGCCTGCGTCTGCCGACCCCGGAAGAGACCGCCGCCGCCCTGGCCGCGCTCCCGCCTAAGCCGGAAGGCGATGACGAGGACTGAGTTGTCGGAATCTCCCTCCCCCTCGTGGGGAGGGATGTCGCCGCGTAGCGGCGGCAGGGTGGGGTTCGTATCCGAGCGCTCGGCTCCCCACCCGTCTCGCTTCGCGAGCCACCCTCCCCAGAAGGGGAGGGAGAGCTGACCCTCTCTTCCGTTCTCGCTGACATCCGCGCCTGCCGGGCCTGCCTCGGCCAGCTGCCGCATACCCCGCGTCCCGTCGTCCGCGTCTTTCCCGAGACCCGGCTGCTGATCTGCGGCCAGGCGCCGGGCCGGCGCGTGCATGAAAGCGGCCTGCCGTTCACCGACCCCTCGGGCGATCGCCTGCGCGACTGGATGGGCGTGGACTACGAGACCTTCTACGCCGATCCCCGCCTCGGCGTGGCCGCCCAGGCCTTCTGCTATCCCGGAACGGCTCCGAAAGGCGGCGACTATCCGCCGCCCAGGAAATGCGCCGAGCTGTGGCGGCCCCAGCTGCTGGCCGAACTGCCGGCGGTCGAGCTGACCCTGCTGGTCGGCGGCTATGCGCAGGCCTGGGCGCTCGGCGATCGGAGCAGGGCCAACATGACCGAGACCGTGCGGGCGTGGCGTGACTACGCCCCCGCCATCCTGCCCATGCCCCATCCCTCGTGGCGGAACACGGCCTGGCTGAGGAAGAATCCGTGGTTCGAGGCCGAGGTCGTCCCCTATCTGCGCGAGCGGGTTCGGGGCATTCTCTGCGCATGACCCGGACATTCGCGGCCCTGTTCCTGTCTCTCGCGCTAGCCGCCTGCGCCACCCCCGCCATCCAGCCCGTCCAGACCCCTCCGCCCGGTTTCACCGGCCCGGCGCTGGAGGCCTCGACCCTGCTGATGGATGACGGCGCGCGCCTGCCGCTGGCCCGCTGGGCGCCCGAGACGGGCGAGCCCTGGGCGGTCATCGTCGCCCTGCACGGCATGAACGACAGCCGCGCCTCCTTCCGCCTGGCGGGGCCTTACTGGGCCGAGCGCGGCATCGAGACCTGGGCCGTCGACCAGCGCGGCTTCGGCGAGGCGCCCGGCCGCGGCGTCTGGGCGGGCGAGGCGCGCATGACCGAGGACCTGCGCACCGCCGTGACCCTGGCCCGCGCCCGCCATCCCCGCGCGGTCATCGCGGTCGCGGGCGAAAGCATGGGCGGCTCGGTGACGATCGCCGCCTTCGGCTCGGACCGTCCGCCCGCCGCCGACCGCGTCATTCTGCTGGCCCCCGGGGTCTGGGGCTGGAGCGCGCAGGGCCCGATCAACTCCGTCGGCCTGCAGCTGGCGGCCCGCGCCATGGGCCCCTACGCCGTCGATGCGCCCGAGTGGGCCATCAAGGCCCATCCGGCCTCGGACAACAGGGTCGAGCTCTATCGGAACGGCCGCGACCCCAACAGCATCATCTCGACCCGGTTCGACACCCTGTACGGCCTCGTCGATCTGATGGAGAGCGCCTCTCTGCGGCTCGGGTCGATCCGCGCCCCGACCCTGCTGCTCTACGGGGCCCATGACAATGTGATCGAGAAGCCGTCGATGCGGCTGGCCCTGCGGCGGGCGGGCCAGCGCCCCGACTTCCGCACCGGCTACTATCCGGACGGCTGGCACATCCTGAACCGCGACCTCCAGGCCGAAACCATGTACCGCGACGTCGAAGCCTGGCTGCGGGATGCGGCGGCTCCGTTGCCGTCAGGGGCCCAGCCGGTGCTGCCTCAGCTCGAGAAGTGATTGGTGGTTGCTGGCTCTGGGGCCGGTGGTCGCAGCCATGGCGCGGACGCTCGCCCCATCGAACCACTAATCACTAACCACTAATCACTTGCAGGGTCGCCGCCCGTCGCCCGCGCGCGCCGCTCCCCGCCATCCCCCATCACGAAACCGCCATGCTTGCGGTGTTACTCCGACGCGCGTAATCAGCCGCGCAATAAAAATACCTTGGGAGTAGCGCTTATGGGCATGACCCTGTTCGATTCACCGTCGTTCGCGAACCATGAAGGCGTCCACGCTGTCTTTGACGAAAAGACCGGCCTGCGCGCTATTATCGCTGTTCACTCGACCGCGCGCGGCCCCGCCGTTGGCGGCACGCGGATGTGGAACTACGCCTCCTCGGCCGAAGCGCTGGAAGACGTGCTGCGCCTGTCGCGGGGCATGAGCTACAAGAACGCCGTCGCGGATCTTGAGATGGGCGGCGGCAAGTCGGTCATCATCGGCGACAGCCGGACCCAGAAGTCGCCGGAGCTGTTCCGCGCCTTCGGCCGCGCCGTCGACACCCTGGGCGGCCGCTACTACGCCGCCGAAGACGTCGGCGTGTCGGTCTCCGACATCGCGGAAGCGCGCAAGGCCACCGAATACGTGCTGGGCCTGTCCGACGGTCCGGAAGCCTCGGGCGACCCGTCGCCGGTCACCGCCGAGGGCGTGTTCCGCTCGACCCTGACCGTCGCCCGCCGCCTGTGGAAGCAGGACGACCTGACCGGCCTGACCGTCGCCCTGCAGGGCATCGGCCACGTCGGCGGCTATCTGGCGGACAAGCTGCACGCCGCCGGCGCCAAGCTGGTCATGACCGACGTCAACACCGCCCTGCTGGCCGAAGTCGCCGCCCGCACCGGCGCCGAGATCGTCGCTCCGGACGCCATCTATGACGTCAAGGCCGACATCTACGCCCCGTGCGCCCTGGGCGCGACGCTGAACCCGCAGACGCTGGACCGCATCACCGCCAAGGCCGTGGTCGGCGCCGCCAACAACCAGCTGGCCACCCCGGACATCGGCCAGAAGCTGTTCGAGCGCGGCGTGCTCTACGCCCCCGACTACGTCGTCAACGGCGGCGGCATCATCAATGTCGCGTCCGAGCTGCGCGCCCGTCAGACCGGCGGCGCCTATGACGCGGCCTGGGTCGAGACCAAGCTCTCGCGCCTGATGGACACCCTGGACGAGGTCCTCGAACGCTCGGCCGCCGAAAAGCGCCCGACCCACGAGATCGCCGACGCCATCGCCGAAGCCCGCATCAACGCCGCCCGCGAAGCCCGCGGCGAGGTTCTGAAGGCGGCCTAAGCCTCCACGTCCAATCCTGACGCACCGACCGGCTATCCTGCGATCCGCGGGGTAGCCGGTTTGCGTTTTGGCGACCCGCCGGACGCATCGGACGCTTCGGACGGTGTTTTTCATCCGCACCGTCCGCACTCTTCGCACTGCAGTTTTTCGCCCGGATTCGCGCGTCAGGGGCATACGGCCCATCATCGCGCCTTCCACCCGTTTGATTCGGGCCGAGACGCCATGACGACGACCACCGCCCGCCGCTCCATCGATCCGCTGCTGATCGTGATGGCGCTCGGCTTCGTGGTGGCCGTGGGCGCACTGGCCTATCCGGCCTTCCGCGCCGATCCGATGAGCGCGCCGGGCCTGATGCTGATCTTCACCGTCGGCGCCGTGGCCCTGATCGGCCTGTTCACCTACGCCCGGGGCGAGGCGAAGAAGCCGACGGGCGACACCACCGTCGAACTGCTCGACGCCATGGCCGAGCCCGCCGCCCTGGTCTGGGCCACCGGCCAGGTGCTGGCCTTCAACGGCGCCTGGGCCGAGGCCGGAGGCGCCACCGCCGCCCTGCCGCCCGCCCGCTCGGGCGGCAAGTCCGCCTCGGCCCTCTACATGGCCTTCGCCCAGGCCCGCGCCGGGGAGCAGGGCCGCGCCATCGTGCCGGTCGGCGACCGCGAGCTCGAGGTCCTGATCGGCATGGCCGGGGAGGGGCGGTTTCTGATCCGCGCCGCGCCCGAGGCCGTCCTGCCCGTCTCCGCCCCGGCCATGGACCGTCCCGCCGCCGCCGCCAACGGTCCGGGCGGTCGCGCCATGGCCGCCGGCGCGCCGTTCGGCTCGGCCCTGCTTCAGGCCGAGGACCTGTTCGCGGGCAAGGTCGAGGAGGCCAACGCCGCCCTCGCCCTGCTCACGGGCCCCGCCGCCGCCCGCGACGCCGCCTTCGGCCACCTGTTCGAGCCCACCGGGGTGATCGAGGCCAAGGCCAAGCTGTCCGGCGGCTCGTCCGGCCCCATCGAGCTGGTCGCCCGCGCCCACCCTGACCGCATGCTTCACCTCTATGTCGCGCCCGAGAACGGCAAATGCCGGGTCTGGCTGTTCGACGTCTCGGCCCAGAAGTCGATGGAGCTGCAGCTCTCGCAGGCCCAGAAGATGCAGGCCGTGGGCCAGCTGGCCGGCGGCGTGGCCCACGACTTCAACAACCTGCTGACCGCCATCCAGATGCAGCTGTCCGAGCTGCTGGAGCGTCACCCGGTCGGCGATCCCTCCTATGACGGCCTGAACCAGATCCGCCAGACGGGCATCCGCGCCGCCGACCTGGTGCGCAAACTGCTGGCCTTCTCGCGCAAGTCCACGGTCCGCCGCGAGCGCCTGGACCTGGGCGAACTGGTCGGCGAGTTCGCCGTCCTGCTGCGCCGCCTGCTGCGCGAGGACGTGCGGCTGGAGACCGACTACGGCCGCGACCTGCCGGTGGTCCTGGCCGACAAGAGCCAGCTGGAGACCGCGGTCATGAACCTGGCCGTCAACGCCCGCGACGCCATGCGCGGCGTGGTCGAGCCCGGCGCCGGCGTGGTCACCATCAAGACCCGCCGCCTCAGCCGCGACGAGGCCCGCCAGATGGGCTGGGCCGCCGCCGAGACCGAGGCCGTCGCCCTGATCGAGGTGTCCGACACCGGCCCGGGCGTGCCGCCGGAGCTCCTCGACAAGATCTTCGAGCCCTTCTTCACCACCAAGGCGGTGAACGAGGGCACGGGCATGGGCCTGGCCACCGTCTACGGCATCGTCGAACAGGCGGGCGGTCATATCAACGTCGCCAACGTGGACGGCGCCGGCGCCGCCTTCCGCATCTTCCTGCCCGAGGCCGCGGAGGCCGAGCTGGCCGAGGTGCCGCAGGTCGAGATCAAGGTGAAGACCCCCCGCGACCTCTCGGGCGCAGGTCGCATCTTGTTCGTCGAGGACGAGGCCGCCGTGCGCGGCATCGCCGCCCGCCTGCTGCGCCAGCGCGGCTATGAGGTGATCGAGGCCGAGGACGGCGAACAGGCGCTGGAGCTGGCCGAGGAATGGGCGGGCCAGATCGACATGATGATCTCCGACGTCATCATGCCCGGCCTCGACGGCCCGTCCCTGCTGAAGAAGGCCCGTCCCTTCCTCGGCGACGCGCCGGTCATGTTCATCTCCGGCTATGCCGAGAGCGACTTCTCCGACCTGCTGCAGGACGAGGTCGGCGTCTCCTTCCTGCCCAAGCCGCTGGACATCAAGACCCTGGCCGAGCGGGTGAAGCAGGAGCTCCACGCCGGCTGAACTATCGTTCACTTGTCAGCCGTTCCCGCCCGCGCCACGGTCCGCCCCCGATAGTCTGAGGGGAATCCGCATGAAGCTCGCCATCGCCGGTCTGGCCGCCGTCTCGCTCGGTTTCGCCGCCGCTCCGGCCTGGGCCCAGACGGCGCCCCCGGTGCGCTACGACCTCAGCTTCGAGAACGCGGTCCACCACGAGGCGCGGATCACCGTCACCTATCGCGACGTCGGCCGCGCCCCGGTGCGGTTCGAGATGTCCCGCTCCTCGCCCGGCCGCTATGCGCTGCATGAGTTCGCCAAGAACGTCTATTCGGTCTCCGCCGTCGACGGCGCGGGCCGTCCCCTGAACATCGAGCGCACCGATCCCTACGGCTGGACCGTCGGCGGCCACGACGGAACGGTCAGCGTCACCTACACCCTCTACGGCGACCGGGCCGACGGCACCTACGCCCAGATCGACGCCGCCCACGCCCACCTGAACATGCCCGCTGCGCTGATGTGGGCGCGCGGCTTCGACGACCGGCCGGTGGAGCTGACCTTCCACTCGCCCAACCCCGCCTGGCGCGTCGCCACCCAGCTGGCCCCCACCGCCAACCCGGCCGTCTTCACCGCGCCGAACCTCCAGTACCTGATGGACAGCCCGACCGAGCTCAGCGACCACATGGTCCGCGAGTGGCAGGTCGACGACGCGGGCGTGCCCCGCACCATCCGCATCGCCCTCCACCACCCGGGCACGGCCGAGCAGGCCGACATCTTCGCCGGGCGCGCCCGCAAGGTCGTGGACCAGCTGATCGCCGTCTTCGGCGACGTGCCGGACTTCGATTACGGGACCTACACCTTCCTCGCCGACTACCTGCCCCAGGTCAGCGGCGACGGCATGGAGCACCGCAACTCCACCGTCATCAGCGGCTCTCGCTCCCTGGCCGACGCCGACTACGGCCAGATCGGCACCCTGAGCCACGAGTTCTTCCATGCGTGGAACGTCGAGCGGCTGCGGCCCGCCGAGCTGGAGCCCTTCGACTTCACCCGCGCCAACGCCACCCCGTCGCTGTGGTTCGCCGAGGGCTTCACCAACTACTACGGCCCGCTGGCCATCCGCCGCGCCGGCCTCTCGACCGTCGACCGCTTCCTGGCCGAGATCGGCGGGCAGGCGAACGTCATCGTCAACACCCCGGCCCGGGGCTACGGCTCGCCGCAGGAGATGAGCCTGCGCGCGCCGTTCGTGGACGCCGCCGCCTCCATCGACCCGACCAACCCGAACATCTTCACCTCCTACTATACCTACGGCGCCGCCCTGGCCCTGACGCTGGACCTGACCCTGCGCCAGCGGTTCGACGGCCTGACGCTGGACGACTACATGCGTCAGATGTGGCGCACCCACGGCCGGACCGAGAAGGCCTATACGCCCGACGACCTGCGCGCCGGCCTGGCCGAAGTGACCGGCGATCCGGCCTTCGCCCGGGCCTTCTTCGACGACAGCATCCAGCGCAGCGAGATGCCTGATCTCGCGCCGCTGCTGGCGCAGGCGGGCGTGGTCATGAAGCCGCGCAACCCGACCGGCGCCTGGGCCGGCCCGGCGCGGCTGCAGGTCGCCGACACGGTGGTGCGGCTGGCCGGGGCCACGGCGCCGAACACGCCGCTGTATCTGGCCGGGCTGGACGGCGGCGACGAGATCGTCCGCCTCGGCGACACGGCCATCGACAGCCAGGCGAACTGGGACGACGCCCTGAAGACGCTGAAGCCCGGCGACACGGTCGCGATCACCTACATCCAGCGCGGCGCCGAGCGCACCGCCCAGCTGCGGCTGGGGACAGATCCGGCCTTCGAGCTCGTGCGCATCGAGACGATGGGCGGCACGGCCACTCCGGCGCAGCTGGCCTTCCGGAACGCCTGGCTCGGCCAGGAGGCCGCGCCCGCCCAGCCCTGAGGCGCCGCGCACGCGGGCTTGCCAGCGGAGGTCAGGCAGCGTTCAGTGCCGGGCTACGCATATCCATGACCCTGGGGAGTCCCTCATGCTCGATCGTCGCCGTTTCCTTCTGACCACCGCCGCGGGCGCCGGTCTGGCCGCCACCACGGGCGGGGCGGTCTTCGCCCAGGCGGCAAACGGCGCCGATGCGGCCCTGACGACGGTGATGGACGGGATCACCCGCGACCACCTGCTCAGCTCGCCGGAACTGCTGACCATGCTGGGGATGGATAAGGGGCCCGGCGCGGCCATGAAGTCCCGGCTCGATGACCGCTCGCTGGCCAAGCAGGCGGCGGATAAGACCAAGTTCCTGGCGTCCATGACCGCCCTGAAGGAGATCGACCGCGAGGCCCTGTCCCCGCGCTTCAAGGTCTATCACGACACGGTCGAATTCTTCGGGGAGACGGCCGTCCAGGGCTACGACTTCCCCTACGGCGGCGGCCTGTTCCCGTCGCCCTATACGATCAGCCAGCTGGGCGGCGCCTACCAGAGCACGCCGGACTTCCTGGACAGCCAGCACTCCATCGAGACCGCCGAGGACGCCGAGGCCTATCTCTCGCGTCTGTCGGCGCTGGCCACCGTCTTCGACCAGGAGACCGAGCGGGTGAAGGCCGAGTTCGCGGCCGGGGCCGTGCCGCCCGACTTCGTGATCCAGCGCGCCACCGGCCAGATGCAGACGATCCTCGGCGCCGATCCGGCCGGGCTGACGCTGGTCACCTCCGTGGCCCGCCGCGCGGCCGAGAAGGGCCTGCCGGGCGCCTGGGGCGAGCGCGCCCTGGCCATCGTCAACGGCTCGGTCCTGCCCGCCCTGGCGCGCCAGCGCGACACCCTCGCCGCCGGCCTGCCGACGGCCTCGCACGACGCCGGTTGCTGGCGCCTGCCGGACGGCGACGCCTATTACAACTACGGCCTGAAATTCTACACGACCTCCTCCCTGACCGGACAGGAGATCCACGACATGGGTCTGCAGCAGGTGGCCGAGCTGAGCGCGCGGGCCGACGTCCTGCTGCGCGCGCAGGGGCTGACCCAGGGCACGGTGGGCGAGCGCATCGCCTCGATCGCCTCGCATGTGCCGGGCCAGGTCTATCCCAACACCGACGCCGCCAAGGAACAGCTGCTGGCTGATCTGAACGCGCAGATGTCGACGGTCATGGCGCGAATGCCCGAGTATTTCGGCCGCCTGCCCAACGCGGCCTGCGACATCCGCCGCGTGCCCAAGGAGATCGAGGTCGGCGCGCCGGGCGGCTACTACCAGTCGCCGTCGCTGGATGGCTCGCGGCCGGGCGCCTACTACATCAACCTGCGCGACACGGCCGAGTGGCCGAAATTCACCCTGCCGACCCTGACCTATCACGAGGCGGTGCCGGGCCATCACTTCCAGATCGCCCTGCAGCAGGAGAAGACCGAGACGCCGCTGCTGCTCAAGGTGCTCGGCTTCTCGGCCTATACCGAAGGCTGGGGCCTTTACGCCGAGCAGCTGGCCGACGAGATCGGCATGTACGAGAACGACCCGTGGGGCCGGATCGGCTCCATCCAGTCGCTCATGTTCCGGGCGGCGCGCCTCGTCGTGGATTCGGGCCTGCACTACAAGCGCTGGAGCCGCGAGCAGGGCATCCGCTACATGGTCGAGACCCTGGGCGACCAGGAAAGCTCGATCACCACCGAGGTCGAGCGCTACGCCGTCTGGCCGGGCCAGGCCTCCAGCTACAAGGTCGGCCACACCACCTGGGTGCGTCTGCGCGAGCAGGCCAAGGCCACGCTCGGCGACCGCTTCGACATCAAGGGCTTCCACGACACCGGCCTGGACGCCGGCGGGGTGCCGCTGACGGTGCTGGAACGGGTGATCGGTGACTGGGTCGCCAGCCGTCGGGGCTGAGGAACGCCGGATGATCGATCGCCGCCGCCTGCTCCTGACCGCCGCCGCCGGAGCCGGGCTCGCCGCCTCCGGGGCGGCCCTCGCCGCGCCCCGTGACGCCGACGCCGAACTGGACGCCCTGCTGCAGTCCTGGTTCGACCAGGACATCGACGAGTCGCCCGAGAGCGCCACCAACCTGGGCCTCGACCGCGGCGCGCGGGCGGGCCTGGCGTCCAAGCTCAGCGACCAGAGCGAAGGCGCCTGGCGGGACGAGCGGGCGCAGGCGGTGGAGCGCTGGCGCGTGTTCCGCGCCTTCGGCGGGACGGACGGCCTGTCCGAGGCGGGCAAGGTCAACCACGCCGTCGCCGCCTTCCGGACCGAGACGGCCGCTGCGGGCGCGGGCTTCGACTACGGCTCCACCATGGGCGGCGGGCGGATGGGCCCCTATGTCGTCAACCAGCTGACCGGCGCCTACTTCACCGTGCCGGACTTCCTGGACAGCCAGCACCGGGTCGAGGATGCGGCCGGCGCCGACGCCTTCCTGTCGCGCCTGTCGGCCTTCGCCCCCTCCGTGGATGCGGAGACGCAGCGAATCCGCGCCGATGCGGGCAAGGGCGTCGTCCCGCCCGACTTCATCATCGACCTGACCACCGGCCAACTGCGCGCGCTGGCGGGGCAGGCGGCCCCCGACATGGCCATGGTCCGCTCGCTGGAGCGCAAGGCCTCGGCCCTGGGCCTCAACGGCTACGGCGACCGCGCCGCCCGCCTGGTCGAGACCGAGGTGAAGCCGGCCCTGGCGCGCCAGATTGCCGCCTTCGAGGCCCTGCGTCCCACCGCCGTCCACGACGCGGGCGTAACCCGCCGCCTGCCCGACGGCGAGGCCTTCTACGCCCACGCCCTGAAGCACTGGACCACCACCACCCTGACCGCCGACCAGATCCACGCCATCGGCCTGGAACAGGTGGCCGAAATCAGTTCCGGCATCGACGCCATCCTGAAGGCCCAGGGCCTGACCCAGGGAACCGTCGGCCAGCGCATCGACGCCCTGAACAAGGACCCGGCCCAGCTGTGGGGCGAGACCGACGCGGACAAGGTGGCGCTGATCGCCTCGCTGAACCGGCAGGTGCAGGCGCTGCAGCCGCTTCTGCCGCGCGTCTTTGGACGCCTTCCCCGCGCCGCCGTGGAGGTCCGCCGCGTGCCCCCGGCGATCGAGGCGGGCGCGCCGGGCGGCTACTATCAGGGGCCGCCGCTCGACGGCTCGCGGCCGGGCGCCTACTACATCAACCTGCGCGAGACGAAGAACTGGCCCAAGTTCTCCCTGCCGACCCTGACCTACCACGAGGCGTCGCCGGGCCATCACCTGCAGGTCGCCCTGCAGCGCGAGACCGACAGCCTGCCCCAGTACCGCCGCGCCAACGGCTTCTCGGCCTATAACGAGGGCTGGGCCCTGTACGCCGAGGCGGTCGCCGCGGACGATCTGGTTGTCTACGCCGAGGACCCGCTGGGCCGGGTCGGCTTCCTGATGTCCTATCTGTTCCGCGCCGTCCGCCTGGTGGTCGACACAGGCATGCACGCCAAGGGCTGGAGCCGCGAACAGGCCGTCGACTACATGGTCGCCTCGGGCGCCAAGCCGGTCGGCGCGGCCAACAGCGAGATCAACCGCTACGCCTCGATGCCGGGCCAGGCCTGCGCCTACAAGATCGGCCACACCGTCATCGCCCGCCTGCGGGCGGAGGAGGCGGCCAAGCCCGGCTTCGACCTGCGCGCCTTCCACGACAAGGTGCTGGTCAACGGCTCGGTTCCGCTGGCCGTGCTGGAAGGCCTGATCCGGGGCTGAGGCCTAGGGACGGGGCGCGGCCGCCTTCTTCGCGGTGCGCGCCTCCTGCCCGACCCGGGCCGCGGCCACCGCCGGGTCGGCCTCGGCCTGGGCCATGAGCCAGTCACGGAAGCGCTTGATCTTGGGCGAGCGCCGCCGCCCCTCGGGCCAGACCAGATAGTAGCCGGTGTGGAAGGCCACCATCTCCTGGAAGGGCCGGACCAGGACCCCGGTCTCGATCTCGCGCGCGAACAGGATCGGCGAGGCCAGGGCCACGCCCTGTCCGCCCAGCGCCGCCGCGACCTCCAGCACCTGATAGTCGGCCGTCAGCTTGGTCGCCGGGCGCACGCCGTCGTCCAGCCCCGCCGCCGCGAACCAGGCGGCCCATTCCTTCTCCATGCCGATGCGCGGGGCGTTCAGCAGGTCGCAGGGGTCCTTCAGATTCAGCTTCTGCGCCATCGCCGGACCGCATACGGGGGTGAAGACGCTGGGCATCAGCATCTGGCTTTCCATGCCGGGCCAGTCGCCGTGCCCGGACCGGATGCCGACGTCGAAGCCCTCGCGCGCCAGGTCCAGCAGGGCGGGATTGGTGTCCATCCGCACCGCCAGCCCGGGGTTGGCCAGCTGGAAGGCCCCCAGCCGCGGGGCCAGCCACTGGGTCGCCAGCGTGGCCAGGGTGGTGATCGACAGGATGTGCTCGTCCGCCTCGGTCAGGTCGCTGATCGCGCGGCGCAGCAGGCTCATGGCCTCGGTGGCGGCGCGCGACAGCCGGTCGCCGGCTTCCGTCGGCTGCACCTCGCGCGGCAGGCGGCGGAAGAGGCTCTGGCCCAGCCGGCCCTCCAGCGCCTTGATCTGCCAGCTGACCGCGGCCTGGGTCATGCCCAGCTCCTCGGCGGCGCGCGTGAAGCTCTTCAGCCGCGCGGCCGCCTCGAACACGCGGATCGAGGCCAGGGGGATGCCGGAAAGAGGGTCGGCCATAAGCGAACCTTATGTGGGGGTCGCACAATCTGGTTTGTCCGCTTCCCGTGTCAAGCCGATATTGCCGCCTATCACCCACGCCGACCAGAGGAGGCCGAGATGGAAGAGATGCACCACACGCATAAGGAGCCCGCATGGGGCTGGGTTGCGGTCCTGGAAGAGTGGCGGCGTAGCCGCACGCGCCGCATCGTGCGCGCCCAGGCCGGTTCGCCCGCCGCAACCCGGCGCTGATTTCCCCCCGATCCGGTACGCTGCCGGGGCGCCTCCGCACCCCGTTCCTACCGTCGGCCCTTGCCTCCTCCAAGGGCCGTGGCCCGAACTCCGGACCCCACCCAATCCCGGAGTTCGGGCTGATTCAATTCGGCGGCACGACCAGGCCGTCGGCCTCGCGCAGCCGGTTATGGATCGCGGTCGCGGCCACGGCGGCCTCGGCGCTCGCCACGGCGATCTGGTTCAGGCCGCGCACCACGTCCCCGGCGGCGTAGAGGCCGGGCGTGCCGGTCTGCTGGTGGGCGTCGACGAACAGACGTCCGTCATCGCCGGTGCGCGCGCCGACCCCTTCGGCCAGCGCCGCGTTCGGCGAGGTCCCCAAGGCCGAATAGACCAGATCGAAGCTGCGGAACGTCCCGCCCCAGCTCAGGGCCGTGACCCGGTCGCCTTCCAGACGGACATTGTCGATCGGCGCACAGACCAGCTCGATGCCCAGCCGCGTCAGCGCGTCCCGGCAGGTCAGGTCCTCAGGGGCGCCCACATGGATCAGCGCCACCCGTTCCGAATAGGTGCGCAGGAAGGCGGCTTCGCGCGCCCCCCGGTCGTCCGTCCCGATCACCGCCACAGCCCGGTCGATGGCCTCATAGCCGTCGCAGATCGGGCAGATGCGCACCAGCGAGCGTTCGATGGCCCGCTCCACGCCCGGCAGATCGGGATGATGGTCGGTGACGCCGGTGGCCAGGAGCACGGCCCGCACCCGGAGGGTCCGCCCGTTCAGCCGGGCCGCGAAGCCGTCGCCGTCCCGCCCCAGCGTCTCGACGCGGCCCGCCTCGATCTCGGCTCCATATTCGGTCGCCTGCTCGGTCATGCGCCGCAGGATGGCGTCGCCGGTGATCCCCTGCGGAAAGCCGGGCATGTTGTGGCTGACCGGAATCCAGCAGGCGCGCGACGCGCCCCCGTCGGCCACCAGCACCCGTCGGCGGAACCGCGCCAGATAGGTGGCGGCGGTCAGTCCGGCGGGGCCGGCTCCGACGACGAGGACCTCGGGGTCCGTCATCTCCGTGAACGCCACACGGTCGGCCAGAGGTCGGAGTTCATGCCCCAGCAATCCCCCATGCTGCGTTCCTCGGACAGGGCGAAGCCCTGCGCGGTCCACGTCCAGGTGGTGATGGTCCCGCAGTCGCCCAGGCCCCGCCCGCGCGGGAAGACCGTCAGGGTCTGGCGCCGGGGGTCGTAGATCGGATTGACCAGCCACGGCCCCTCGCCGCCGATATCGCCCTCGGTGCGCGGGGTGTGTTCGGGCAGGACCGCGGGCCGGACCCCGGAGCCGTCTGGACGGGCCAGGTAGAAGACATAGGTCGCGTTATAGGCCCCGCTGCCGCACGGGACGCCCCACAGCACCGTCGATGCGTCCAACCGCGCCGCCAGCACGGCCTTGTTCAGATATTCGTTGTTCTCCGCCCGGCAGGCCTTCACCGTCTTCAGCGCCTCGATCTCCGCCGGGACCGCCGGGGCGCGGGCCTCGTCCTCCATCGGATTGGCCGCGCCCTCGAAGCCGGCCTGCGAGACCGGCGGCGCGGGGACCACGCGGGGCAGGGCGGGGGCGGACGGGACCATCGCGTCCGGACGGTCCCCACGCCGGATCAGGGCGGTCGCCGTGTCCAGCCGTCCCTGACGTTCGTCGATCCACAGCAGGGCGGCCTTCAGGCCCGAGGCGGGGACCGCGCCCTTCTGCCCGCCGCCCTCCATCGTCAGGGCCTGGGCGTCCGCCGCCGCGATGAGCGCGGTCGCCGGGGAGCCGGCCAGCCCGTCCGCGCAATACAGGCCGTCGGTTCCCTGCATGCGCAGCAGCGGACGGCCGTCCGCCGAAAGGGTGACGGGGTTGGGCGTGTCGTCCTGTCCGGTGAAGCCCAGGCCGAAGCCGACGCACGGACCGTCCGTGGACGCGCCGGCGGACCGGGTGATCCGGATCCAGCTGGTGGCGTCCGAGCCGCTGTAGGCCATGCACTGGTTGCCGTTGTCGCAGACGGCGCGCCAGTCGCGGAACGTCCGCGTCTCGCTGGGCATCGCCGCCGCGGCCGTGGCGGCCGTGGCGGCCGGGTCCGGCGCCGTCGCGGGCGCCGGGGCCTGCGGCGCCCCGCCGGGTTGCGCCGGCTCGTCCCGCCCGCAGGCGGTCAGGCTGACGGCGGCCAGGGCCGTCACGATCAAGGCTCGCATCCTGTCTCTCCCCACAAGGTCGGTTTCGATCGCCATCCCGACCGTCGCCATATCCGCATTCCTAGTCAGCGGGCGTCCGGCGCATCGGTTCCGCATCATGCGAGGGCGTTTTTCGGGCCGGGGTGAACGGCGGTAATCTGTGTCGCGGCGTCCCGGGCTTTGCGCCCCGCCGCGCGGCGGCTATACCCCCGGCCAACCCATCCTATCTCCCAAGGCAAAGGCAGCACGCGCATGGCCAAGATCAAGGTCGCCAATCCCATCGTGGACATCGACGGCGACGAGATGACCCGGATCATCTGGCAGATGATCAAGGACAAGCTGGTCTTCCCCTACCTCGATCTCGAGCTGGACTACTACGACCTGGGCATGGAGCACCGCGACGCCACCGACGACCAGGTGACGATCGACGCGGCCCACGCGATCCAGAAGCACGGCGTCGGCGTGAAGTGCGCCACCATCACCCCGGACGAGGCCCGGGTGAAGGAGTTCGGCCTGAAGAAGATGTGGAAGTCGCCGAACGGCACCATCCGCAACATCCTGGGCGGCGTCGTCTTCCGCGAGCCGATCATCTGCTCGAACGTGCCGCGCCTGGTGCCGGGCTGGACCCAGCCCATCGTCGTCGGCCGTCACGCCTTCGGCGACCAGTACAAGGCCACCGACTTCCTGATGCCGGGACCGGGCGTCCTGACCATCAAGTTCGTCGGCGACGACGGTCAGGTGATCGAGCATGAGGTCTTCAAGTCGCCGGGCGCCGGCGTGGCCATGGGCATGTACAACCTGGACGACTCGATCCGCGACTTCGCCCACGCCTCGTTCAGCTACGGCCTGAACCGCAACTATCCGGTCTATCTTTCGACCAAGAACACGATCCTGAAAGCCTACGACGGCCGCTTCAAGGACATCTTCCAGGAGGTGTTCGACGCCGAGTACGCCGACAAGTTCAAGGCCGCCGGCCTGACCTATGAGCACCGCCTGATCGACGACATGGTGGCCGCGGCCATCAAGTGGTCGGGCGGCTTCGTCTGGGCGTGCAAGAACTACGACGGCGACGTGCAGTCGGACGTCGTGGCGCAGGGCTTCGGCTCGCTGGGCCTGATGACCTCGGTCCTGATGACCCCGGACGGCCGCGTGATGGAAACGGAAGCCGCCCATGGCACCGTGACCCGCCACTACCGCCAGCACCAGAAGGGCGAGGCCACCTCGACCAACTCGATCGCCTCGATCTTCGCCTGGACCCGCGGCTTCAAGCACCGCGCCAAGCTGGACGACAACGCCGAACTGGCCAAGTTCGCCGAGACCCTGGAAACCGTCGTCGTCGACACCGTCGAGGCCGGCTTCATGACCAAGGACCTGGCGCTGCTGGTCGGCGATCAGCAGGGCTGGCTGTCGACCGAAGGCTTCCTCGACAAGGTCGCCGAGAACCTCGACAAGGCCATGGCTTCCTAAGAAGGGGGCTATCGCTCGGCTCGCGAAGCCTCGCGGCTTGAGCGCGAGCCATGCGCGAAGCGCCAGGCCGCGTCGGGTCGGGAGGTCCCGCAGGGCCGACGACCGCGGCCCAGAAACAAGGGCCCGCCGGATTCGCGTCCGGCGGGCCTTTCATTTGAGCGGGTCGCGGGTTCGTGCATTGATAACGGCGTTAACGGAGGGCGGACGTGAAACTCATCGGCAGACTCATCCTGGCGGCGATCGTGATCGCGGCGATCAGCTTCTTCGCCGCGCCGGGGGTGGCCTTCTTCGCCATCCGGTCGGCGGCGGACGCCAATGACGCGGCGGCGCTGTCGCGGCTGATCGACTACACCGCCGTGCGACAGTCGCTGCGGCCCCAGCTGAACGGCAACCCGGCCGCCCAGGCCCCGGCGGCGTCCTTCCTCGAAGACCCCATCGGCGCCGTCCGCCGCCAGTTCGAGCAGGCCGCGCCCGCGCTGGGTCCGCAGCCGGACATCTATCTGACCCCCGCCGCCGTCGCCGCCCTGACCCGGGGCGAAGGCCGCTACGCCGCCCAGCGCACCGCGCCCGCGCCGGAGGGCGAGCGCCAGGACCTGTTCCCGGAGCCGGTCTTCTGGGGCGTCAACCGCGCCCGCATGGCGGTCACGGACGAGGGCGGTTCCAAGACGATCTTCACCTTCGAGCGCAAGGGGCCGTTCGAGTGGCGGCTGGTGCATATCGCCCTGCCTGACGGGGCCGTCCCGACGGTCCGTTCGCTGCGGACCACCCCGCCGCTGCTGGAGGAAGTCCCGGCCGGCAAGAGCGGCAAGACCGGCGGCTGATACCGGTCCCACTGGCGCGCCGCCTCGACTCGGGCAACCGTGAAGGTGGGAAGGCGTTACGACGCCAGAGGGATGACATGACCAAGAGACTGCTGACCGGCGCCGCGCTGGCGGCGGTGGCGCTGTTCGCCGCCGCCTGGGCCGCGGCGCCCATCTTCGCCGGGCAGGCGCTGATCCGCGCGGCCAAGGCTGGAGACGCCCGCAAGCTGGAGCGGCTGGTCGATTTCCCGGCCCTGCGCGCCAGTATGAAGGATGAGCTGAACAAGGAGCTGGTGGCGCGCATGGGCCGTGACCCGCGCGTGGTCGAAAGCGGCCTGGGCGGGCTGGGCATGATGCTGGCGCCGATGATCCTGTCGGGCGCGATCGACACCGCCGTCACGCCCGAGGTGCTGGCGCAGATGGTCACGACGGCCGAGGCGCCGGATCCCAGCCGTCGCGCACCGTCGGACCCCGCGGACAGGAAGAGCGACAAGGACATCCATCAGGCCTGGGGCTACCGCGACCTGAACCATTTTGCCGTGACCCTGACCGACCGCGACCATCCGGATCAGCACCTGGCCCTGATCCTGGAACGCCGCGGTTTGTTCAGTTGGAAGCTGGCCGCCGTGGACCTGCAGAACGAGGCGTGAGTAGGAAGGAGGATCGTCCCGTTCGGAGTCCTCCCATGTCCCGCCGCCCGTCCTTCCTGGTCGTCTATTCCGCCATCGCCACCACCATCCTGGGCGCCTTCGTGGTCACCGAGGCCGTCAGCGGGCCCGAGCGCACCGCCTTCGAGGAGATCGACGTCAAGCGGATCAACATCCGCGAGGACGACGGCACCCTGCGGATGACCATCTCCAACACCGCCCGTTTCCCGGGACTGATCATCCGCGGGCAGGAGCATCCGCACCCGAACCGCACCACCGCGGGCATGCTGTTCTTCAATGATGAGGGCACCGAAAACGGCGGGCTGATCTTCGGCGGCGCGCGCAAGGCCGACGGGTCGGTCGAGGGATACGGCCACCTGAGCTTCGACCAGTTCGAGCAGGACCAGGTCGTCGCCCTGAACCAGATCGAGGAGGGCGGCGAGCGCACGGCCGGGCTGACGATCTCGGACCGGCCGGACCAGTCGATCGAGGTCGCCACAACCCGGCTGCAGGGCCTGACGGGGGACGCCCGGACGGCCGAGCTGGCGCGCCTGAGGGCCGAGGGCGCGTTTGGAAACCAGCGCGCCTACTTCGGCAAGGACGCGGAGCGGGCCTCGAAGATGGAGCTGCGCGACGCCCAGGGACGGACGCGGCTGCGCCTGCATGTGGCGGCCGACGGCCAGGCCTCGATCCAATTCCTGGACGAGGCCGGCCGGGTGACGCGCACCGTCACGCCCGAGAGCTAGCCCTAGGCCTGCAGCGCGGCCCGGATCGCGGCCAGGCCGTCCTCGGCCTTGCCGCCTTCGGGAGCGCCGCCCTGGGCGAAGTCGGGCTTGCCGCCCGCGCCCTGGCCGCCCATCGCCAGCACCGCCGCGCGGGCGAGATCCGCCGCGTTGACCGTGCCGGTGATGTCCGAGGTCACGGCGACAGTGATCGCCGCCTTGCCCTCGGTCACGCCGATCAGGGCGACGACGCCCGAACCGACCTGTTTGCGGAAGTCCTCGGCCACGCCGCGCAGACCCTTGCCGTCCACGCCGTCCAGCACGCGGGCGATCAGCTTGACGCCGTTGATCTCCTCCGGCGCGGCGTTGGCCGAAGCCCCGCCGCCGCCCAGGGCCAGTTGCTTCTTCAGCTCGGCGACCTGCTTCTCCAGCGCCTTGACCGAGCCGGTCAGGGCCTCGACCCGCGCGGGCACGTCGCCCGTCTGGACCTTGAAGCTCTGGGCCAGACCCTTGGCCACGCCGGCCTGGGCCAGCAGGTACTGACGCGCGGCCTCGCCGGTCAGGGCCTCGATGCGGCGCACGCCGGCGGCGATGCCGGTTTCCTGCACCACCTTGAACAGGGCGATGTCGCCGGTGCGGGCCACGTGAGTGCCGCCGCACAGCTCGACCGAATAGGGGGCGTTGTCGCCGGTCAGCGACCGGCCGAGCGTCAGCACCCGGACCTCGTCGCCGTACTTCTCGCCGAACAGGGCGATGGCCCCGGCCTCGATCGCCGCCTCGGGAGCCATCAGCTTCGTCTCCGTCGGGACGTTCTGGCGGATCACGGCGTTGACCTCGGTCTCGATGGCCGACAGCTCGGTCTCGGTCAGCGGGGCGTTGTGGCTGAAGTCGAAGCGCGCGCGCTCGGCGTCGACCAGCTGGCCCTTCTGCGCCACCGCCGGGCCGAGGATGTTCTTCAGCGCCGTGTGCAGCAGGTGGGCGGCCGAGTGGTTGGCGCGCGTGGTGCGGCGCTTCTCGGCGTCGACCAGCTGGGCCGCGCGGGTTCCGATCTCCAGCTTGCCCGCCGTGACCTGGACCGACAGCACGTGCAGGTCGCCCGCGTGCTTCTTGACGTCGATGACCTCGGCCTCGCCGCCCGGCCACTCGAACGTGCCGTGGTCGCCCGCCTGGCCGCCGCTCTCGGCGTAGAAGGGGGTGGTGTCGAACAGGACCTCGACGATGTCGCCGGCCTCGGCCGACTCGACCGGCGCGCCGCCGCTCATGATGGCCAGTACCTCGCCCGAACCCTCGATGGCGTCATAGCCGGTGAAGACGGTCGGCCCCAGGCGGTCGCGGATGGTCAGCCATTCGCCGGCGTTGGCGGTCTGGCCCGAACCCTTCCAGTGCTCGCGCGAGCGTTGGCGCTGCTCGGCCATGGCGGCCTCGAAGCCGTCGACATTGACCGAATAGCCGCGCCGGCGGGCCTCGTCCTGGGTCAGGTCCAGCGGGAAGCCATAGGTGTCGGACAGGGTGAAGGCCGTCTGGCCGTCCAGCATGTCGCCGGGCCGGAAGCCCTGCACCGCCGTGTCGAACAGGGCCATGCCCTTGGACAGGGTCGTGCGGAAGCGGACCTCTTCCTGCTTCAGCGTGTCCTCGATGAAGGGCTGGGCGCGTTTCAGCTCGGGATAGGCTTCGCCCATCTCGCTGACCAGCGTCGGCACCAGGCGGTGCATCAGGGGGTCGCTCGCGCCCAGCAGGTGGGCGTGGCGCATGGCGCGGCGCATGATGCGGCGCAGGACATAGCCCCGGCCCTCGTTCGAGGGCGTCACGCCGTCGGCGATCAGGAAGGACGACGAGCGCAGGTGGTCGGCGATGACCCGGTGGCTGGACGCCCGCTCACCCTCGGACCGGGTCGAGGTGGCCTCTTCCGAGGCGGCGATCAGGGTCTTGAACAGGTCGGTGTCGAACACCGAGTTGACGCCCTGCAGCACCGAGGAGATCCGCTCCAGGCCCATGCCGGTGTCGACCGAGGGCTTGGGCAGCTGGCGAACGATCTGGTCGTTCTCCTTCTCGAACTGCATGAAGACGTTGTTCCAGATCTCCACATAGCGGTCGCCGTCCTCGTCCGGCGAACCGGGAGGGCCGCCGGGGACGTGGTCGCCGTAGTCCCAGAAGATCTCGGTGCACGGACCGCACGGACCGTTATCGCCCATGGCCCAGAAATTGTCCGAGCCGGCGATGCGGATGATCTTGTCGTCGCTGAAGCCGGTGACCTTCTTCCAGATGTCGAAGGCCTCGTCGTCGTCAATGTAGACGGTGACCAGCAGGCGCTTGGGATCCAGGCCGAAGTCCTTGGTGACCAACTGCCAGGCGCGGTCGATCGCATGTTCCTTGAAGTAGTCGCCGAACGAGAAATTGCCGAGCATCTCGAAGAAGGTGAGGTGCCGGGCGGTGTAGCCGACGTTGTCCAGGTCGTTGTGCTTGCCGCCCGCGCGGACGCATTTCTGCGAGCTGGTGGCGCGCGGCCAGGGCGGGGTCGCGGCGCCCGTGAAGTAATCCTTGAACGGCACCATGCCCGCGTTGACGAACATCAGCGTCGGGTCGTTCTGCGGCACCAGCGGAGCCGAATGGACCTTCTCGTGGCCGTCGGCCGCGAAGTAGTCGAGGAAGGTCGAGCGAATCTGTTTCAGGCTGGTCATGGGACGCGCATTCGAAAAGGGGGATCGGGCGTCATATAGGGGTTTTGGCCCCTTTGCATCACCCGGACGTGATGTCGGAGCCGGGGGGGCGGGGCGGGCGCGGTCGAAGCGGGCTCGCGAGAGCGCCGACGCGGATTCGCCTTACACACGAACTTGTCATTTAGGGTTGTGTGAGTGGCGCCGCTTACTACCCCCGCGCCGGAGGGGCGCGTGTGAAGGAGGGTATCATGTCGATCAAGATGCTTGGCGCCGCCGTGGCGGGCCTGACCCTGTCTATGTCGCTCGGAGCGGCGGCGCCGGCGCCCGCGGCGTCGGTCCAGCAGTACTACCCCGGGCCGGGGATCTACTGCTTCAGCGGCCATAGCGATTGTTTCCCGATCGCCTATTCCTATGAGGTCTATTCGGACGCGGAGCACACCAACCTGATCGGCAGCGGGTCCGACAGCTGCGTCCAGTCGGGCCAGATGATCTTCGTCACCTCGCCGTGGCTGCCGGCCGGCTACGAGGTGAAGACCCCGATGTACGTCTGTTCGGGCTTCGGCCCCTACCTGCCCCCGGAGTGGTAGACGGAAGCGTCCGTCCGAAGACGGAAGCGGGGCGGTCCGGAAGGGCCGCCCCGTTCTGCGTCAGCGCTCCGCGCGCAGCAGGCGGGCGGCGGTGAAGGCCAGGGCCAGGCCGAACAGGGCGTGGGCCAGGAGGCCCAGCCCGATCATCTCGGCGGGCGGCGCGCCGCGCGGCGGGGCGGCCGACAGGGGGACGACGATGGCGTTCATCACCCCGTAGACGACCACGCCGAAGCCGAGGCCGGACAGGATCGGCCGGCGCAGGACCGCGGGCGCCTGACCGGCGGCGAGGATGAAGATGACGCCCCAGATGACGGCGAGGGCGAAGTGGGCGGCCAGGCCGATCGCCGCCGCGCTCCATCCGCCCCGGAAGGCCGCGGGACCCAGCAGTCCGGAAGCCACCGACTGCAGGATCTTCTCCGGCGAGGCCGGGCGGTAGATGACGAAGGCGGTCAGAATGTCGGCCGCGCCCCCGGCGAGGCCGGCGACGAAGGCGGCGCGCGCGCCGGAACCCGTTTTGATCATGTGAAGTCCTCCCGGCGCCGACGATCACCCCCTCCGGCCCATCCGGCAATCCCGTCGTCGTTCTCTCATGGACGTCCGCCTCGGCGCGGCGCCCGATCCGCCGTCGAAGGGGGAGGCCCGGACGAAAAAAGGCCGCCCGACCCGGCGGGGGTCGAGCGGCCGCTCCGTCCGGCCCGGCCCGGCGGGGTCGGATGGCGGGTCGGCGAACCCGGCCGGAGAAGTGTCGTGTCTGGAGTGGAAGGGGGCGAAGCGGCCCCCTACGCCATCCTTCGCCCTCGGCTCAGGATGGTCCCCCTCCCCCGATGGGGGAGGATAATCAGCCTTCGAGGTCCTGGCCCTCGTCGGGCTCGGGCGTGCCCAGAAGTTCGTCGGCGATCTTGTTGGTCGAGGCGCGCACGGCCTTCTCGATCGAGTCGGCCACATCCGGATTGGCCTTGAGGAAGGCGCGCACATTCTCGCGGCCCTGGCCGATGCGCTGGCTGTCGTAGGAGAACCAGCTGCCCGACTTCTCGACGACGCCGGCCTTCACGCCCAGGTCGATGATCTCGCCCAGCTTGGAGATGCCTTCGCCGTACATGATGTCGAAGATGACCTCGCGGAACGGCGGGGCGACCTTGTTCTTGACCACCTTCACGCGGGTGGTGTTGCCGACGACTTCGTCGCGATCCTTGATCGCGCCGGTGCGGCGGATGTCGAGACGGACCGAGGCGTAGAATTTCAGCGCATTGCCGCCGGTCGTGGTTTCCGGCGAGCCGTACATGACGCCGATCTTGTGGCGGATCTGGTTGATGAACAGGACGATGCACTGCGACTTGTTGATCGAGGCGGTCAGCTTGCGCAGGGCCTGGCTCATCAGACGGGCCTGCAGGCCGGGCAGGCTGTCGCCCATCTCGCCCTCGATCTCGGCGCGCGGCGTCAGGGCGGCGACGGAGTCGACCACCACGATGTCCACGGCGCCCGAGCGCACCAGGGTGTCCACGATCTCCAGCGCCTGCTCGCCCGTGTCGGGCTGCGAGACCAGCAGGTCGTCCAGGTTCACGCCCAGCTTCTGGGCGTAGCCGGGGTCGAGCGCATGTTCGGCGTCGACGAAGGCGGCCACGCCGCCGGCCTTCTGGATTTCCGCCACGGTATGCAGGGCCAGGGTCGTCTTGCCCGAGCTTTCGGGACCGAACACCTCGATGACCCGGCCGCGCGGCAGGCCGCCGATGCCGAGCGCCATGTCGAGGCCCAGCGATCCGGTCGAGACGCTGGCGATCTCGGCGACGACGCCGCCCTTGCCCAGCTTCATCACCGAGCCCTTGCCGAAGGCGCGATCGATCTGCGCGATCGCCGCCTCAAGGGCGCGTTGCTTGTCGCCGTCTTCCTTGCCCACCAATTTCAAAGCCGCCTGTGACACTGCCTTCGTCTCCCTTGCCATGATTCCCATCTGGTTTCGGGAGAGACCCGCCATGGACCCGCCCCCTCGTTGTGTGAGGCGGACTATGTGCATGGTTTGTTCTGGTTCACAAGATGTTCTCTTTCTGTCCCCGTCCAGTTCCGGTTTCGTACGTCCAAATTTGACGTATGAGGTCAGCTGGTCTGCGACGAGGCCTGCGGGTCGCGGGCCATCGGCTCGGCGACCTGGGCATAGGCCGACAGGCCCGCCCCGAGGATCAGCACGCCCAGCGCGACCATCAGCAACGGCCGCTCGGCCGCTAGCTCGGGGCTGAACGGCCGAACCAGCATCAGGCCCAGCAGGCCGAGCAGGGCCAGCACTCCGGGCAGGTCCATGCCGATGCCGAGGAAGACCGGGTGGGCCATGCCGATCAGCCAGGCCCCGCCCAGGACGGCGGCGACCGCGACGGCGGCCAGCGACGTCGGCCGGGTCAGGCCCGGATCGAGCGCGGCGGCGGCGACCGCCGCCAGCCCGGCCAGCAGGGCCGGCCACAGGAACAGGAAGGCCGTCTCGGGCGCCGCCGCCTGGGCGCCCGCCGCGAACACGAGGACCAGGGCGATCAGCCCGGTCCAGCCGCCCCAGACGCTGCGCGCGGCCAGGCCCGGCGTCAGCGACAGGCCGATGGCCGCGCCGCCCGCCACGAGGATCAGCGGATTGAACCCGCCCAGGACCTGGGTCAGGAGGGTCAACGCCGTGAGAGCGCCGGCGGTCACGCGACGGTCGGACCGCGCCCGCCCGCCCAGCACCGCCAGCATCAGGGCCAGCACCGCCAGAGCTGCGCCCGCCTCCAGCCAGGGCAGCCGGGCCAGCAGGGTGTAGTAGGCCTCCGCGCTCTCGGCCCGCTCCGACAGAGGTCCGCCGGCCAGCCGGACCGCGTGGGTCAGCACCAGTCCGCTGCTCAGGAACCACAGGCCGTCGATCATGCCGCGCCCGACGTCGGCGAAAGTCAGGCCCGCGCGGCGCCGAGCCAGCGCGGCGGCGGCGGCCAGCAGAGCGGCGGCGATGGCCCACAGCCCCCATCCGATCACCGGCGGATAGTGGACCACGAACCGGCCGAAGAGGTCGGCGTAGACGGCGTTGGCGGTGGCGGCGGGCAGGACGGGCGCGCGCACCAGGGCGTCGGCCGTCTCCAGCGCCTGGGCGCCGATGTGCTGCACGCTGCCCTGATCCAGGGTTTCCGGGGTAGAGGCGGGGGCGTGGTACTGCTCCGGCCGGCCGATGAAGGCGAAATTCACTCCCTGCACGCCGCGCGCCTTGGGCACGGTGAAGTCGGTGCCGTTGGGCATGGTCTCATAGACGAAGACGGCCAGGGAGTTGGAGGTCACCCCGCCCGTGGCCTTGACCGCCGCCTGGCCGAACAGGGCGATGGTCTGGGCGTTGCCGCGTCCGGTCTCGAACATCATGGCCCGGCCGCCGCCGCCGCGCGCCTCCAGATTGACCACGGCGCCGATGTGGTCGCGCAGGGGGTGGCCGCCCCAGAACACGCGCGCGCCGTCCAGATCCAGCTCCTCGCCGTCGGTGAACAGGACCACCAGCGTCCGCTCCGCCGGGCCCCGCGCGCGGATCGCCCGCACCGTCTCCAGCACCGCCGCCAGACCCGTGGTGTCGTCCGCCGCTCCCGGGGAGTGCGGAACGGTGTCGTAGTGGGCCATCAGGGCCACGGCGGGCAGACCGGGGTTCCGTCCCGGCAGCACGCCGATCAGGTTGGTCGCGCTGAAATCGGCCGCCGCCGGATCGCCGCCCTGCTGGCTCAGCCGCCGCGCCGAGCCCGGCGAGATCGGTCCGGTCTGGGTCGAGGTCTGCAGGCCCAGCGCGCCCATCCGCTGCAGCAGGTAGGCCTGCACCCGCGCATGGTCCGGTGAGCCGATGGGGTGGGGACGCTGGGCGATCTGGCGTACATCGGCCATGGCCCGTCCGGCGGAGAAAGCTGTCGCCGGGGCGTCCGCCGCGACGGGGCGCGGGACCTGCAGGGTCAGCACCCCGATGGCCAGCGCCAGCGCCAGCGATCCGATCAGCCAGAACAGACGCATGTCGACATTCCCCCGAAGACCGAAGGCGACGCTAGACGATTTTCAGGATTAGCGAAGGGGGATCAGGCGGCCCGGCGCACGGCCGTCGGCGACTTGACGAACAGGCCCCGGCGTCCGGCGACGGCGCGGAAGGCGACGCTGTCGCCCTCGATCCGCTCGTCGGGGCCAAGGAACAGCACGCCGTCGTCGACCAGCCGCCGCTCCAGGTTGTCCAGCACCTGGGTCCGGCGCGCCGGGTCCATGTCGTCCAGCACGTTGCGGCAGAAGATGACGTCGAAGCGGGCGTCGTCGGTCGGGGCGTCCAGCAGGTTGGCGCGGGCGAAATGCACCGTCGCGCGCAGCTGGGGCTTGGCGATCCAGGCGTCATCGGCCTGTTCGAACCAGCGCAGCATGGTCTCGGCCTTCAGGCCCCGCTGGATCTCGAAGCCGGTGTAGGCGCCGGTGCGGGCCTTCTCCAGCGCGCGCTGCGACAGGTCGGTGCCGACGATCTCGACCGGGGCGCCGGCGTCCAGCGCGGCCATGGCGATCGACCACGGCTCCTGCCCGGTCGAGCAGCCCGCCGACCAGACGCGCACCGGCTGGCCGGTTCGTGCGCGGCTGAGGGCCGGCAGCAGTTCGCCGCCCAGGGTGTCGAAGGTCGGGCGGTCGCGGCGGAACCAGGTCTCGGGGTTCAGCAGGGCCTCGATGATCGACCAGCCCAGGGTCGCCACCGGCTTGGCCCACAGCGAGCCCAGCATGGCGTCGACGGTCTCGAACCCCTCGCGCCGGGCCACGGGACCCAGGCGGTGCTCGGCCAGCTTCATCCGGTCGCGCGTCAGCCTGAACCCCGCGCGCGAGGCCATCAGCGATTGCAGGCGATCGAAGTCCTCGGGCGACATGGGGTCAGACGGCTCCCACCTCGGCGAATTTCGATGTCAGGATCTCACCGTCGAACGGCTTCATCACATAGTCGTCGGCGCCGGCGGACAGGGCCTCGGCGATGCGTTCGGCGCGGGTCTCGATGGTGCAGAACAGCACCTTGGGGACGGCTCCGTCCGGCAGGGTGCGCAGGCGGCGCAGGAAGGTCAGGCCGTCCATCACCGGCATGGACCAGTCCAGCAGGATCACCTCGGGCATCACCCCCGCGCAGAAGGCCAGCGCCTCCGAGCCGTCGGCGGCCTCGTCGACCTCGAATCCGAGCCCCTCGACGATGCGGCGCGCGACCTTCCGGATGATCCGGCTGTCGTCGACGATCAGACAGGTTCTGGGGGTCAATTTCATATCCTGGAGGGCGAAACAGGACGCAACGCCCGCGTGTGTATCTAGGCCTATGATCGGCTTGAGCCGGTTAACGAGTCCTTGGGAAACCGCCTTAAGCGTCAGTTAGGCATGCGGGCGATCAGGGCGACGCGGCCTTCCTCGGCCGAGACATCCAGGGTTCCTCCCGCATCGTGGGCGGTCAGCCACAGCCAGTAGGGCTGGATCCACTGGCCCGGGAGGCCTTCGGACAGGGGGCGGCCGGCCAGGCCGGACACCGCCTCGGCCTTCAGCCGGGCGCGGGCGCCCTCGGCGATTCCCTCGATCACAAGGCCGTCACCCTCGGCGCGCGTGCGCACGGTGGCCACGCCGCCGGAGGGCAGGGCCGCCACGGTCAGATAGGCCAGGTTCACCAGCGCCCGCGACTGCGGCTTGGAATAGGTCCCCTCGGTCACCGCCCATTGCAGGGTCGCGCGGCCGCCTTCGGTCAGGCCGGACACCAGCTCGCCCAGCTCCGCGCCCGAGAAGCGCTCGGCCGAGGTCGCGGCGCCGAAGGCGACGCGGGCGAAACTGACCAGGGCGATCATCTTCTTCGCGCTGGCCTCGATCAGGCCCATGGCGTCGTCGCGCATGTCCTGGGCCGAGGGGTCCTTCAGCAGGTCCAGCCCCGAGCTGATCGCGCCCGCCGGGCTGATGAAGTCGTGGCAAAGCTTGCCTGCGACCAGGGTCGCGAGGGCCTGCCCGTCAGGCAGGGCGGAGGTCGGCGCAAAGTCGGTCATGGGGTCCGGAGGCGGTTGGGCGGAGTATCCCCAAGGCTGACCTGATTTGCCGGTTCTTCAAACCGCGCGGATGCTCTATCGGATCGACCATGAGCAACCGACTGATCGCCGACCTCGCGTCGGGCGCCCTGGCCGAGGCGCTGGCCGACATCACCGAGGAGGCCGCGCGGGTCATCCTTCCATACTGGCGTTCGGGCGTCGTGGCCGAGAGCAAGAAGGACGACAGCCCCGTCACCCAGGCGGACCGCGAGGCCGAAGCCCTGATCCTGGACCGCCTCGCCGCCCTCTATCCCGAGGTGCAGGCCGTGGCCGAGGAGCAGGTCGCGGCGAACGGCGTCTCCGAGATCCTGGGCGAATGGTTCTGGCTGATCGATCCGCTGGACGGCACCCGCGGCTTCATCGAGGGCCGCGAGAGCTACACCGTCAACATCGCCCTGATACACAAAGACACGCCGGTCGCCGGCGTGGTCACCGCCCCCGCGACCCAGGTCACCTGGCGCAGCGGGGCGCCGGGCAAGGGCGCCTTCCGCCGCCGCTTCGGCGAGGCGTGGACCACGATCAAGGTGCGCGAGCGCCCGGCCTCGCCGACCGCCCTGCTGAGCCACAGCATGACCGACGACGAGGCGGCGCGCCTCGCCTCGCGCCACGGCTGCGTCCAGTGGCAGGGCACGGACTCCTCGCTGAAATTCTGCCTGATCGCCGAGGGCCGTTTCGACGCCTATCCGCGCACCGGCCCGACGTCCGAATGGGACACCGCGGCGGGGCAGGCGGTGCTCGAGGCCGCGGGCGGGCGGGTCATGGCCGAAGACGGCCAGCCGCTGCGCTACGGCAAGCCGTGCCACGCCAACGGAGGCTTCGTCGCCCTGGGCGGCTGAGGCCTCTCTAGATCTCGACGGCTTCCGGCATCGCCAGCACGGCGCGGTCGGCCAGAGCCGGGGCGCCCATCTCGCGCGCGGTCTCCATCGCCTCGGCCAGCATCAGGCCGACGGACCGCGCCTCCACGCCGGTCAGGCGGGCGCGGGCGCGGAACAGCTGCGCCATGCCGATCTGGTCGGCCGCCCAGTCCAGCGGCTGCACCCGCAGGGGCTCCGACAGACGGCGGCGAACCACGGCTTCCAGCCCGTTCAGGGCGGTCACATCGCCCAGTGCCTCGGCCAGCGCGACCTCCGCGGACAGGCGCCGCTCACGCATCAGGGCGCCCAGCAGCAGGCCCGGTTCGCGGGTCAGGGCCTCGGCCTGCGCCAGCGTCAGCAGCGGGGTGTCCTTGCTGGTCCCGGCCAGCAGCACGGCGGCCCAGTCGAGCGGGCTGTGGTCGGGGGTGAACTGATCGGCGGCGGCGTCGAACAGGGCCCGGCCCTGGGCGGCTGCGGCGTCATCCCGGGCCAATACGGCCAGGGCGGCCATGCCGGCGCCGGCCAGCGCCAGGGCGCGGGCGCGGGTCAGGGGGCGGTGATCGGGCGAGGCCGCCTCCACCAGCGCGCGCAGGTCGCGCCCGGCCTGATCCAGCATGCGCGGATCGCGGCGCGTCACCCCGGCCTCCAGCGACAGGGCGGCGCGGTCCAGCCGCAGCTCGTCGGCCACGGTCGGCGGCAGGGCGCGGGCGTCGTGCACGGCGGCGTCCAGCAGGGCGCCGGCGTCGAGCAGGGCGTGGGTGTCGCCGCTCAACCGGGCGCGCCGGGCGCACAGGCGGGCGTGAAGGGCGGCGGCGGACGACCGGGTCGCCGGCCGCTCGCAGGTCAGGCTCTGGACGTCCGACAGGGCGGCGGTCAGGGCCGCCGGGCCGCCGAACAGGTCGAAGCGCAGAAGATGGATGGCCGCGGACTCGATCGCGGCGGCGGCGGTCTGGTCCGGGCTGGTGGTGTGACGGGCGGCGTCCGACGCGGCGGCGCCGGCGCGCTCCAGGCTGATCCGGCTGCCGGTGCGGCGCGCGTGCTCGCGCCAGAGGGTGGACGAGCGCATCCAGCCGTCGAACGGCCGGGCCGCCGACACCCGTCCCGCGTCGACGCCCTCGCGCCGGGCCTCGACCTGAACCAGATCCGCGCCGACCAGCTCCAGCCAGCCGAGGTCCTCGCTTTCGCGAGCCTTCTCGAACAGCTTTCTCAGATCGCGGCCGAATTCAAACATGCACGCAGCTCCGGTTCCGTCCCGCTTCGGGACGGACGAATGGTCCCCGGGCCGCACTCAAGCAAACGCAGCGCCGCGCCGGTGGTTCGGTCGAAAAAACTTCAACCCGGAAGCGTTAGCCGAGCCGGGGCGTTCGGGCGCGGCAGCGCTGCAGGCCGGCGCGGGCCTCGGCGTTGTTGGTGCTGAGTTCGCGCACGGCGCGGATCCGGGCCCGGGTCTGCTCGGCCTCTGCCACGGCGGTAGTGCGGCCCGCGGCGTTGGCGGACTGGGTCGCGTTCAACGACCAGTACAGGGCGGCGTCGTACAGGGTCCGGCCCTCGCCGGTCTCCCCGCCCTCGAGTTCGGACGCCGCCTGGGTCAGTCCCGCACAGCGCACCACCTCGTCATAAGGCAGGGGCTGTTCGGGCGCGCTTTGCGCACCCGTCAGGGACAGCACGGCCAGGAAGGCCATCGCGAACATCAGATCCTCCACGGCACGCCCGGGCCGTTTTGCCGGAACAGAGAACCACGCGGGAGTGACAGAAGAAAGTCCGTGATTCACCCCAGATGCGCCTGTCCACCGGTGGCTGGAGCCTGATTCACGCTTCAGCCGGAACCGCGACGCGGTCCTCCTCGCCGGATCAGGCTCTAGAGCACAACGCCCTCGTCGCGCCGCGCCGCGCGGGGCCGTTTGCGGTCCAGCGTCGCCCAGGCCTCGGCCAGCCGGTCCACCGCCTGGTCCAGATCGGCTTCCGGCAGGGTGAAGGGCAGGCGCACGAAGCGCTGGAAGGCCCCGCCGACGCCGAACCGCGTGCCCGGCGCGATCCGCACGCCCAGCCGCCCCGCCGCTTCGGCCAGGGCTTCACTGGCGGGGCGGGGCAGCCCCACCCACAGCGACAGGCCTCCGGCCGGCCGATGCGCCTCCCAGTCCGGGGATACAGCCGCCAGCCGGGTCCGCAGATGGGCTTCGCGCGCCGCCAGCTGCCCGCGCCGCTCGGCCAGCGGCGCCCGATCCCCGCTCAGCAGCGTCGCCGCCGCCAGCTGTTCGATGATGGGCACGCCCAGGTCCATGGAGGCCCGGCTGCGGACCACCGCCTCGACCACCGTCGGCGCGGCCCGAAGCCAGCCGATCCGCAGGCCGCCCCACCAGCTCTTGCTGGCCGAACCCAGCCGGATCACGTGGTCCCCGAGGTCACGCGGCGGGGGCGGCGGCGCGTCGAAGCCCAGCTCCCGCAGCGTCTCGTCCAGGATCAGGGTCGAACCGGCGCGCCGGGCGGCGGCGGCGATGGCCGCCTCCTGCTCCGCCGTCATGACCCGGCCGGTCGGATTGTGGTGGGTCCCGATCAGATAGATGAGGCGCGGCCTCGCCCGCTCGATCGCCGCGGTCAGGGCGTCGATGTCCCACCCTTCCGCCGGCAGGGCGACCGGCGCGGGCCGCAGCCCGGCCCGGACGATGGCGTCGATCGCGTGATGGAAGGTCGGATGGTCGATCAGCACCGCGTCTCCGGGCCGCGCCAGCGACCGCAGCAGCAGCGCCAGCGCGTTCTGGGCGCCCGCCGTGACCACGATCTGGTCCGCCGTCGTCTGAAGCCCCATCCGCTCATAGTCCCGCGCCACGGCGTCGCGCAGGGACCGGACGCCGACCGGGCCGTAGCCGTGGCCGGGCAGATGGAGAGGCAGGGACGCCAGCGCCTGGGCGTAGGCGGCGTGCAGGTGGGCGCCCGCGGGCATCACCGCCGTGGCCATGTCGATCAGGCCCGAGGCCTCGCGGTGGTGCAACGGGTCGCGACGGCCGGCCGGTCCCGGCGGCAGTGCGGTGAAGCTGCCCGAACCGACCCGGCTGACCACGAAGCCGTCGGCCCGCAGGCGGTCCAGGGCGGCGCTGATCGTGATCCGGCTCAGCCCCAGGGCCTCGGCCAGCCGCCGCTCGCCGGGCAGTTTGGCGTCGAGCGGCAGGCGGCCGTCCAGCACCAGCCGCTTCAGCGCCTCGGCCAGGCTGCGGTAGGCGGCGTCGTCGCCATGTGCGGCGCGCCATTCGTTCAGCTGGCGGGTCAGGGCGACGGGATTGACGATGGGGGCGTTCACAGGGCCACACTCGAACAAGTGGCTCTATAAAACAAGGCCGGTTGGGCTAGGTCTGTGGGATGTTCCTGCGCCGCTTCATCCAGCTTCAGATCGGTCTGTTCGTGTACGGACTGTCGCTCGCCCTCATGGTCCGGGCCGATCTCGGCCTGAATCCGTGGAGCGTGTTCCATCAGGGCCTGTCGGACGTGACGGGCCTGAGCCTGGGCATGATCGTCAACGGCGTCGGCCTTCTGGTGCTGCTGCTGTGGATCCCGCTGCGCCAGAAGCCGGGGATCGGCACCATCTGCAACGTCCTGCTGATCGGGACGGCGGCGGATCTCTGCCTGTGGCTGCTGCCGCCCCTCGAGGGGCTGTGGCTTCGGGCCGCATGCATGGTCGTCGCGGTGGTGCTGAACGCCGCCGCCACCGGGGCCTATATCGGCGCCGGCCTGGGCCCGGGCCCGCGCGACGGCATCACCACCGGCCTGCTCAAGGTCACGAATTGGCCCATTCGCTGGATCCGCACGGGCGTTGAGGCCACGGTGCTGGGGCTGGGCTGGCTGATGGGCGGCACGGTCGGGGTCGGCACGATCCTGTTCGTGCTGACCACCGGTCCGCTGCTTCAGATCTTCCTGCCGATGTTCACCCGGCCCGAAACCACCCCCGCGAGGGTCAGCCCCGTTCCTTCGTCTTCGTGAAGGCCACTTTCGGGAAGCGTTCACCGACGTAGCCGGTCTCCCAGCTCGACTTGGCCAGGAAGACCGGATCGCTGTCGATGTCCGTGGCCATCTGGCCGCGGTACTTGCCCATGAAGTCCTCGAGATCGGCCTTCACTCCCCCCTCGACTTGAGCGATCCAGCGCGCCTCGGCGTAGGGGCTCGGTTCGAAGATGACCTCCAGCCCGTATTCCTCGCCCAGACGGTCGGCCATGACCTCGAACTGCAGCTGGCCGACGGCGCCGACGATGAAGTCCGAGCCCAGTTCCGGGCGGAACAGCTGAGTCACGCCTTCCTCGGCCAGACCCTCCAGCGCCTTCTTCAGGTGCTTGGCCTTCAGCGGATCCTTGACCCGGACGCGCTGCAGGATTTCGGGGGCGAAGTTCGGCAGCCCGGCGAAGCGGATCATGCCGCTTTCCGACAGGCTGTCCCCCACACGGAGCACGCCGTGGTTCGGGATGCCGATCACATCGCCGGCGAAGGCGTCCTCGGCCAGTTCGCGGTCCGAGGCGAAGAACATGATGGGGGCGTTCACGCTCAGCTGCTTGCCGGTGTTCTGGACCTTCAGCTTCATGCCGCGCTTGAACGAGCCGGAGGCCATGCGGAACATCGCGATCCGGTCGCGGTGGTTCGGGTCCATGTTGGCCTGGACCTTGAAGACGAAGCCGGTGACCTCGGCCGAGCCGGGCTCGACGGTCAGATCGACCGGGGCGGGGGCGTTGCGGGTCTCGGGCGGGGCGGCCTTCTGGGCCTTCATCACCTTGGGCGCGGGCGCCCACTCGCCGATGGCCTTCAGCAGTTCGTCGATGCCGAAGTGGCGCAGCGCCGAGCCCCACAGCACCGGGGTCATGTGGCCTTCCAGGAAGGACTGGCGGTCGAAGGCGGGATAGCCGGCCTCGACCAGTTCCTGCGCCTCCAGCAGGGCCTCATGCTCGCCCGCCTCGAAATACCGGGCGGCGTCCGCCAGCGGCAGGGCCTCGGGGTGGGGCACGTCCTCGGTCGAACCGGCGGACTTGCGGGCGTAGGGCTGGAACCGGCCGGTGCCCATCTCGACCATGCCGCGCAGGCGGTTGCCGCTCTCGGCCGGCCACCAGATCGGCGCGGGGTCCAGCTGCAGGCGGCTGGCGATTTCGTCCAGCAGGGCCATCGGGTCCTGGGCCTCGCGGTCCAGCTTGTTGATGAAGGTGATGATCGGGATGTCGCGCAGGCGGCAGACCTCGAACAGCTTCAGCGTCTGCGGCTCGATGCCCTTGGCGGCGTCCAGCACCATGATGGCGCAGTCGGCGGCGGTCAGGGTGCGATAGGTGTCTTCCGAAAAGTCCTCGTGCCCGGGGGTGTCGAGCAGGTTGAACATCTTGCCGTCGTGCTCGAACGTCATGACCGAGGCGGAGACGGAGATGCCGCGTTCCTTCTCGATCTTCATCCAGTCGGATTGCGTCCGCCGGTTCTCGCCCCGCGCCCGCACGGCGCCCGCCGCGCGGATGGCGCCGCCCGACAGCAGGATATGCTCGGTCAGCGTCGTCTTGCCGGCGTCAGGGTGGGCGATGATGGCGAAGGTCCGGCGGCGGCCGGCTTCTTCGGGGAGAGTGAGCTTTGACATTGGACGCGCGACCTAGCGCGGACCGGGCCGAAAGTCACCCGATGCGGGGCTTTCCGCGGGTCTGGTCTGTCACCGAAAGTGATTATCCCTTGGCAACGAAGGGATATTGGGATCATTGTCCTGTCAGGCGAGACGTCCGGTCACGCAATCGGGCGCCGCCTTTGGAAACGAAGGAACGGACATGGCCCTGCATCACCCCCTCGACGACCGTCCCGCCGCTCGCGAAGGCGGCCCGCATCCCGCCCTCTGCCTGACGCTCGGCTTCGCGGTCATCGTCGTCGGCGCGATCGTGGTCCACATCGTCTTCAACACCCTGGTCTGAGACCGGGCCCTCAGGTCTCATCCTCGCCGGAGGCGTCCTCGTCTCCGGAAGGCGCGGTTGACGGATCGGTGGGCGCCGGTTCCGGCGGGCGCGCGGCGGCGTCCTGGGCGGCGTCGATCTCTTCCCAACTCATGGGCGACTGACGCGCCTTGGCCCGCTCCAGCAGGGCCCGCGCGGCTTCCGTGGCGCCGCCGCCGTGCGGCGCGTTGGCGAGCGGTTCCAGCAGCGCGACCGCCTCGTCGAAACGCTCCGCATGCATCATCGCCGAGGCGAAGCCGAGACGGACGCCGGGCAGTTGCGGCGCGCGCTCATAGGCCAGCCGCCATGTCAGCAGATCGTTCTCGTTCGGATAGTCCCGCGCCGCCTCGCGAACCTGGGCCAGCATGAACAGGGTATGGTACTGCTCCGGGTCGGCGGCGTAGGCGCGACGCAGATAGCCCTGGGCCTGCACCAGACGCCGGTTGCGATCCTCGGCCTCGTCGCGCGCCAGGCGCATGTATCGACTGGCCATCAGTTGCAGAGCCTCGACGTTCTGGGGTTCACGTTCCAGCAGGCGGGTCAGCACCGCCTCGCCCACGACCGGGTCGCCGAAATGCAGTTCGGCATGGCCGAGTTGCAGCAGGGCGAAAGGATCGTCGGGATGCCGGCCCGCGCGCTGGCGGACCAGGGCGGCGGTGGCCGCGCGCTGATCGTCTGGGACACCGACCTTGAGCCTCTGGCCCAGCAGCAGCAGGTCGTCGGCGGAGCGCGGCAAGCGGGTGACGGTGATCTCCGGCTCCGCCCGCGTGACTTCATAGACGGAAATCTGCAGCGCCCCGCGCGTGTAGGATTGAAGTCGGCGGCGCAGCTCGGCCAGGGTCAGGCCTGTGGCTTCTTCCATGGCGCGGACGGGATCGCCGCCCTGACCCACGGCGGTGATGTAGGCGCCCAGTTGCGCCCGGCGGGCCTCGTCATTCATGAACCAGTGGGTCAGCAGCCAAGCGACCGGATAATAGGTGTCGCGGTGCGAACCCGCTCTGATCTCGCCCATTCGCTTGCCCAGAAGCTCCGCCAGCGGGATCCAGGAGGCGGTCAGCAGCCATTCCGCGCGATTCTGGTTGAACTCGCCGATCCGGATGGTGTTGTCCTGCACGTCTGCGGTCATGAAGTATTCCGCGAACCCTTCGACCAGCCACCCGGGCAGATGGCCCGCCGAACTGTGCTGGAAGCTGAAGTGGTGGAAATACTCGTGCAGGAGGAAATCCATGTCCTGATCACGAATGGCCGTGGCGAAGATGCCTTCAGTCGCCGGGCTGTAGAAGCCGGCCACGTGAGGCTGCAGGTCGGGCCGGATCTCGCGCAGACCAGACCGTCCACCGACCATGTAGATCGGCAGCTTGCGGGCGGGCGGCTCGTCCAGGGGCAGACCCATCCGCGCGCGCAGGATGTAGTCGTACATCTCGAGCGTCCGCGCCTGACGACGCAGCGAGCTCTCGCTCCCCTGGGAGTAGATGATGAAGTTGGCGCTTTCGGCCCGTCGCCACTCGGCCTGCGCCGGAGCCGCGGCCAGAAGCAGGACGCCTGCGGCCAGAACCGCGGCTTTCAAATGATACAGAACGTGCACCCAAGCCCCCTCTTTGCCGTCGCGACCCTAACGGGCGCCTCGGCGGGGGTTCAAGCGAAGATCGTGTTACGCCGCCAGGCGCATCCAGACCGCGCGGTCGGCGGCGACGGCGTCCAGCTTGCCCTTGGTGGCGCGGGTCTTCAGCTGGCGCATGACCGGCTCGGGCAGGGCGCAGAACTGCGGCTCGACCAAGTCGGGATCGCAGCCGGCCGCCGGCGCGGCGAACAGGGCGGCGTTCACGTCCGGCGAGCGGTTGTGGATCAGCCAGGCCAGGCGGCGCGCGCGCTGCGGGTCGGTGTGGTGCAGCAGCGGGTCCTCGGCGAACAGCTCGCAGCCCAGCTCCAGCACATAGTCCAGATCCAGCGCTTCGAACCGGCGCGCGTCGACGGCCGTGACCGGGCAGGCCTCGTCCAGGTCAAACACGACGTCGTTCAGAAGAAACAGCATCCGGAAACACCCACCATCACGCCGGGCTCATGCGGCCCGTTGAAGGTGACCATAGGCGCCCCGGCTTGCGGTTCCGTGTGCGAACGCGGTTAAGGATTTCGCACCGGCGGCGGGGCGTGAAGGAGTGGTTAGGGATGAGGGGAAGGGAGGGGCTAGGGGTTAGGGGTTAGGCCCTAGGGGAGGAAGGTCCAGCTTCTGCTTGAGCCCGGTCAACATGCGCCCGACCTCCTCAGCGGTGTTGAGGCTTGATCGCGCCTCCGCTGTTTTAAGATGGCCGACCCGGACAGCGAGCAGCAGGAACGTTTCAACCTCGGCTAGCGAACCGCGTGCGATCCCGATGAACCGTGCATAGTCCTTGCGGCTGCCGCGCTGATACCCCTCGGCGATATTGGCCGGTACGGATGCGGCTGCGCGCTGCATCTGGCTGATCATTCCGTACAGCTCGCTCTTCGGCATCTGCTTGCACAGATCGTAGACCATGGCGGCGAGATCCATCGCCTTGGCCCAGACTCTCAACTCGACATACCCCCGCATTTCCAGCTCCCCCCTAGCCCCTAGCCCCTAGCCCCCAGCCCCTACTCCCCCGCCACCTTCTCCGTAATGAAATGCCGTCCCTGCCGGTCCTCGATCTCGACGATCCAGAGGTCGGGATCGTATCGGATCTGGCGCTGCAGATACGCGTCCAGCTCGCTCTCGAACTCGCTCTCGACCGGCTGCATCCACAGCCGTTCGCCGTCGGGGCCGAAGGCTTCACTATAGAGTCTGGCGCGGCGGCTGGAGGTGTCGAACACCTTGACGATCACCGTACCGGCGCGCGCGTCGCCCTTGCGCGCGACGGTGGCGTAGCCCCCGCCGATCTCGGCGCGGCGGACCAGGGCGGACACCCAGACATCGCTTGAAAGAAGCAAATCGCTAACCCTGCTCGGACACCGGACCTGAACGCTCGATGCGTAGGGTGCGGGGCATGACGATACGGCAGAACGCCCCGAAGACCCAGCCGCGCATCGTGGCGGCCATGCTGGCCGCGGCGACCCTGTTCGCGCCGGGCGCCGCCTTCGCCGGTCCGGCCGACACCTATTACGAGCGCGCCTTCGTGGTCGCCGCCGACGCCCGCTGCGACCTGTTCCAGCCCCATATCGGACGCGCCCTGGTCGCCGCCACGGCCCAGGCGCGCGGCGCGGCCCTGCGGTCCGGCGCGGTCGCCGCAGACCTGACCGACGTCGCCGCCCGGGCCCGAGCCCGCGCCGGCGCCGTCTCCTGCCGCGATCCCCAGCTGACGGTGGTGAAGAGCCGCGTCGACGGCGCGTTCGAGGGCTGGGCCCGCACGCCGCGCATGACCTTCCCCGGCGACCGGCTGGACTGGATCGCCAACCGCACCGGCTACGCCCGTCCGACCTGGCGGCTGCAGCAGGCCTCGGTGGTCGGCGCCTCGCCGGTCACCTTCGGCTATGCGGGCAAGGGCGACGAGGCCGCCCTGACCGCCGTGGTCAGCTGGTACGGCCGTCCGCGCCCCACCGCCGCCCGGCTGGTCTTCCGCGACCCGGCCAAGGCGCCGCGGCCGTGGCTGGCCGGAAACAACCTGATCCTGGCCTCGGCCCGGGCCAGCCTGTGGGCGTCCGAGGTTTCCGCCGCCGATCCGATGCTGCTGCCGGCGGGCAAGCGCGCGGGCGAGGCCTGGCAGTTCGCGCCCTTCGCCGCCGACGCCCTGGACCGGCTGGACCCGCGCGAGGCCTTCGCCATCGAATTCCACTTCCGAGACGGCAGCGTGGCCACCGTGCCGTTCGAGGCCGGCGACTTCGCCGCGGGCCGCGCCTTCCTGGCGATGGGCAGCCTCTAGGGGTTCTGGCGGCCTAGTCGGGGCGAGTGTGAACGATGGCCGTCCCGACCTGAAGGTCGGTCGCCCTTACGCCGTCCGACGGCTGCACGCGCACGGACCGAAGACTGCCCCCGTCGACGCCGGGCGGGAGGGCGAGGGTGTAGGTCACGGGCGCGGTGGCCTGAGAATCCTCGACGTAGCGGGCCAGATAGCCGATCACTTGGCCGGCGGGAGTCGAGACCTCGATCTGGGCGCCCGGCGGCACGCGGATCGTCAGTTCAAGGGTTTCCGGTGCGTCGGGGGCGAGCGCGGGCGCGGGCGTGGCCGTGACGGCAACGACGCGCGCGGGCGCTCGTGTCTGGACGCCCGCGCACGCGGAACCGCCGACCAGGATCGCGGCGGCGGCGGCGACGGGAAGCGAGAGCTTCATGACCATTCCCTCAGCCTGCGCCCGCAACACGTCCAGAACATGTCACCGAACGGCGATCGAAACTTCCTCGAGAACGCCGCCCAGCACGCCGGCGTCGGCTTCGCTGTCGGGGATCAGCTGCACCCGGATGGCCGATACCGGCAGCCGTCCGTCCTCGCCGAGCGCGGTCAACGCCGGTCCCAGCGCCAGCGTGAAGGTCTGGGACATCGAGTGCTCTTCATGGTGCTGGGCGCCGAAGAAGGACAGGGTGCCGACATAGTGGGGGTCGTCCACCGGCGTGTACTGGCTCAGATACGGGCAGTTCACATAGACCCGGATGCGGGCGTCGGCGGCGTTGGCGGGCGGGGTCAGCTGGATCTCGGTGACCAGTTCGCCGGTCTCGGTCGGGCTCAGCACGGGCGCGAAGCTGGCCCTCGGCACGGCCAGAACCAGCGCGCTCTCCAGTCCCCGGCGCAGCTGCACTTCTTGGCCGACCGAGGAAGCGAGCAGCCGGGAACTGAAATTGCGCAGGGGCGAAGGCGTTGACGCCAGCCCTTCCAGGCTCCCGGCCTCGTAGGCATAGCCCAGGGCGGCGGTCGAAAGGCAGCCGCCCGCCTGAGCCGGCGCGGGCTGGCCCTTGCCGTCGCAGAACGTCAGGAAGGGTTCGGCTTCGAACCGCGTTCGCTCCGATCCCGTCGGAAGGGGATCGGTCCCGCCATTGGCCTGGCGGCGCTGCCAGATGTCCCACAGGCGATCGAGATTGGCGTGGTGGAGCCAGAACAACGGATCGACCGGCGACATGAAGGCCCCCATGAAGCCGCCCGTGCCGATGTGGATGTTGTCGTGAGGAGCGCTTTCCAGCAGGCCGGAGCGCACCATCTGATGGTGATCGCCCGCCGCCGCGCTGGCGAAGCTGGTGAAGGTGGGAGTCCGGATCGCGGCGGACACGGTCTCTGTGCTGACCATCCGGGCCGTGCTCCGGTCGAGCGCGGGAGCGGCGCGCGTGGGCGTCCGTCCCTGGCCGCGCCAGGCCCGGGTGGCGCGCGCCACCACGTCCTCGGGCCGGTTCAGGGAGCGCTTGGCCAGTTCAGCCTTGGTCTCGGCGCTGGCGGCGTTCCACCACGGCGTGAGACCGGCAAGAAGCTCCGCCATCAGCGCGGCCTGATCGGTCCGGAACGGCGCGCCCAACGGGTCCAGCCCGGCGTCGAAGAAGGCGTCCGGAACGGTCGCGCTCTCGGTATAATCCCAGTACGGCAGGCGGAATTGGGGATTGCCGCACAGCTCCGCGCAGATCTGCTCGAACCGGGCCAGATATCCCCTGTGCCACGGCAGGAACCACCAGTTCTGGTGGGGACAGTCCATGATGTGGATCAGCGCCTGCCGATACCAGTTGCGAGGGTCGCTGAGCGGCAGGGCCAGCATGACAGCGATGGCGCGCTTGTAGTCCTCGAGCGCCGCGGGCCGTGCGCTTCCCGAGACTTTCGGTCGGGTTCCGATCGCCGGCTGGCGCGTCAGGCCCGGTCCGGCCAGGGCCAGCAGCGGCGCCGCCGCCCCCGCGGCCAGAAGAGTTCTGCGTTGGATATTCATGGTTGCCCCCATTTTTCCAAGGCACAACCTAAAATAATAACGCCGTTACGTCACTCGCCTTTTTAACCTCCGTTCGCCACCGGCAGCGGGATGATCTCCGCCCCGCCCTCCGGCGCGGGGGCTCGCGCCACCAGCGCCACCGGCATCCGCACCGTCACCGCCGTGCCTTCGCCCAGGGTGCTCTCGATGCTCATCCGGCCGCCGTGCAGTTCGGTGAAGGCGCGAACCAGCGATAGGCCCAGGCCGGTGCCTTGGCGTCGTTGCTCCGGCGCGCCGGCCTGTTCGAACGGGCGGCCCAGGCGTTTGACGTCTTCCGGGGCGATGCCGACGCCGGTGTCGGCGACGATGATCTCCAGATAGGGGCCGACCGCCTCGACCGTGACGGTGACGGCGCCGCCCTCGGGCGTGAACTTCACCGCATTGGACAGCAGGTTCAGCGCGATCTGCTTCATGGCGCGGCGGTCGGCCGAGACCTCGACCGCGTCGGCGGGCAGGACGCCCGACAGGCTGACGCCCTTGTCCTCGGCGTTGACCCGGACCAGGGCCATCGCGTCCGACACCACCTCGCGGGCGTCGAACTTCTCCACCGTCAGGGTGTAGCGCTCGGCCTCGATCTTGGAGACGTCCAGCAGGTCGTTGATCAGGTCCAGCAGATGGCCGCCGGCCTGGTGGATGTTGTCGGCGTATTCGGCGTAGCGGTCGGGGATCGGCCCGAACAGCCGCTGGCGCATGATGTCCGAGAAGCCCAGCACGGCGTTCAGCGGCGTGCGCAGTTCATGGCTCATATTGGCCAGGAAGCGGGTCTTGCCCTGTTCGCGCGCCTCGGCCTCGTTGCGCGCCACCTCCAGCCCTAGTTCGCGGGCGTACTGGGCCGTGGCGTCGAACACCTGGGCGATCACGCGCGGGCCCGTCGATGGATCGTCCAGCCGGCGGATGACCAGCTGGATTCGGCGGTCCAGCGCCATGCGCGGGGCCAGGGTGGCGGAGCCTTCCAGTCCCGCCGCCGCCCGGGCCAGCGCGGCCAGCAGGCGGGGACGGTCGGGGGCGTGGATCGCGGCCACCAGCCCCTGCTCGAACAGCGGGTCGACCGGCAGGGAGGGCGGCGGCGCGCCGTAGGCGGCGACCACCCGGCCCGAGGGCTCCAGGATCAGGGTCAGGCCGGGCTGGGCCGCCATCAGGGCCTCGACCCGGCGCACCTCGGCCTCGGCCGCGGCCATGCGCTGCTCGCGCTGCCGCCACGACAGGCGCACGGCCAGCGCCGCCGCCGCCGCGGTCAGCACCGCCGACAGGGCCGCCAGCGCGGGCAGGTGAGGGCCGGGACCGCCCAGCATCCAGCTGGTCGCCAGTCCGGCCAGGGCCGCGACGCCGACGCCCAGGGCGCCGACCTGCACCGGGCGCGGACCGCCCAGGGCGATGCCCGCCGTCAGCGGCAGGAAGACGAAGCCCGCCAGCGGACCGGTCAGGCCGCCCGACAGCGCCGCCGTGGTCGCCGCGGCCATGCCCCAGACGCCCAGCAGGATCATCCGCTCGCGCATGCCGTCGCGCTGCAGCAGGTTCAGGCCGATCAGGCCCGGCACGATCATGGCCAGGACGCTGTAAAAGACCGGGCCCTCGACTCCGCCGATCCAGCGCGCGCCCAGCGCCAGCAGGGCCGCGGCCACGGCCCAGCCCGCGTGCCACGCGGCCAGGGCCGCGCGGTCGCCTGCCCCGGCGCGAGGGGCGCTTTCGATCGGCTCGGGTCTGGAGCTGTTGTTCAAGGGCGGACGAAACGGGAGGAATGGCGACAATACCGACGGCCAGCCTAGCCGCCCGCCTGAGTCGTCCAAAGTCCGCACCCTCATGAGGCGACTGCCGAAAAGCCCGCCCGGGTCGATTTCGGGGGATGACCGGCGTGGTTGTCGTTAACGCGGCATCGGCCTATCTGGCCCGAATGACCACCCCGCCGCCCGCCATCGACGCCGTCCTCGCCGAACTGATCGAGGAATTCGACCTGCTCGGCGACTGGGAGGGCCGCATCGAATACGTGATCGACCTGGGCAAGGACCTGGCCCCCCTGCCGGACGCGGACCGGATCGAGGCCAACAAGGTGCCGGGCTGCGCCGCCCAGGTCTGGCTGGCCGTGCGCCCTGAGGGGGATCGGCTGATCTTCCTCGCCGACAGCGACAGCGCCATCAGCAAGGGCAACATCGCCCTGCTGCTGAAGCTCTATTCGAACCGCACGCCGGACGAGATCCTGGGCTTCGACGCCCGAGCGGCGCTGGACCGTCTCGGCTTGCCTTCAGCCCTGACGCGTCAGCGCGCCAACGGGCTGAACAGCATGGTCGGCCGCATCAGGGACGCGGCGGCCTCGGCTCAGAAATAGAGGCCGCGGATCGTCAGGGCGGGGCGTTGGCCGTTGTCCTCGACGACCCGGACTTCCAGCCGGCGCTCGTCGGGGTTCCGGACGCGCCGATCCCACTGGTTCGGAGCGGTCTGGTCGGTGGTCCAGTATTGTTCGTTGCGGAACGCCCGGCGGCCCAGCTCGCCCAGCTCGCGCGCGCTGGCGCGGGTCGACGACAGGGTGCAGGTCACGGCGTAGACCTCGCTGTCGCCGAGCGGGACGGAGCCTTCCTCGAGACGCACCCGCCAGGTGCCGTCCCGCGACACCAGATTGATCTCGGACGCATACTCCTCGAGCACCTGGTCCCGCTCGTTCGCGGGGCGGCGGAACTCCAGCTCGCGGGCGGCGCGGATGGCCTTTTCGAAGCTCTTGGACCGGTTGGCGTACGGCAGGCAGACGTCCGTCAGGATTTGAGCCGTCAGGTGCTGTTGGGCCATCGCCGGCGTCGCCGGTGCGGCGGCCATGCCGAGAACCAACCCCGCCGCGAGGCTGTATGCCAGTACTGTCTTCACGCCACTTCCCCCGACAAGCCCGGCGTCGGTGAGAGCGACGCCTTAAAAACGCGGACGCGCCCCTTTCGGAGCGCGCCACGGCGGCACCCTAGGACCGATGTTCGTCGGACAAAAGTTACCAGCTTGTAAGGTAGCGCTTCTGTCGCAGGCTGGGGGTCACGCCAGCCGGTAGTGGCGGGCCAGCGCGGCCAGACCCTGCTTCAGCATCGCCTTGCCCGTACGGCGGCGCAGGCCCAGCGCCTGTTCGGCGGCCTGCAACGGGGTCGCCTCGATGCAGATGGTCCGCACCATCGCCCGGGCCGGGCCGCAGGCGGCCAGCGCCGCCTCCACCCGCCGGGCCGCCGCCAGCGCCGCGTCGCCCGGTTCATGCCGCCGCGCGCCGCCGCCCGACCGGGCCCGGGGCGGGGCGTCCCATCGCATGGTCAGGCCGGGCCCGCGCAGCGCCGCCTCGGCCTCCAGTCCCAGCTGCTCCGCCGCCGCGATCTCGGCCCGGCTCAGCCACGGCCGTCCGTCCGCGTCGGCCCGGCCGGCCAGCCAGGCGACGGGCGAGACTGTCAGATTGGCCCGCAGCGCGGTCGGACCGCCGGGCTCCATGACCGTGCGCAGCCCCTCGGTCACGCCCGGACGGCCGGCTGTCGGAGCGGGCAGGGCCGCCGGCGGGCGCGCCGTCCAGCCGCCGCCCTCGCGGGCCTTCAGTCCCGGCGTTTCGGCCAGGGCGCCGAACTCGGCCGCGTCGAGCGTCAGCATCACCCGCGCCCGCCGATCCCGCCCCGTCCGCAGGACGTAGCCGCCGGGCGCCGCCTCCAGCCACCCGCCCGGCAGGGCCAGCAGCCGCCGCGCCCGTTCCAGCCGGTGTCCGCCGCTCATACGGGCAGCTCGCATCGCGGCGCGTCCAGCAGGTCGCGGACCGCCCGTTCCAGCCGGTTCAGCAGATCGTCCAGCCAGGGGCGGTCCCGCTCGTCCTCGGCCCAGCGGCAGGCCTGCGCCGCGGTCGCCCGGTTCATGCCGAAGGCGTGGCCGACCCGCTCGATCGGCCAGCCGAAGGCGACGTGGGCCAGGTACATGGCCAGCCAGCGCGCCCGGCACGCCTGCCCGCTGCGGCGCACTCCGCCGCTCATCGTGTCCACCGGCACGCCGGTGGCGGCGGCCACCATCTGCAGCGCCAGCCCCGCCCTCAGCCGATCCCCGCCCGTCGCCGGGGTTCGATAAAGGTCCTCCATATCCCATCTCCTTACGCGTCATGGACCGGTCTGATCGCCGGCCTCGGAGTAGGATTATATTCCTTGGATACGTCGGGAATGGACGTATGGGCGGCGCTTTCGAAAAAAGTCCGGTCGCTTGACTCCGGACTCTCGACGGCGATTCGCAAATCAGCCTAGATTCGCCGTTAACCACTCGTGTTAACCCTTCTTAAGGTTTTGAAGGATTAACGTTCGAACAAGGTTACCCGGAAACGGTACCAATATCTTTACGGCCAAGCTCTGCCTGGAGGGGCACTCATGCGCGTCCTGCTAATCGAAGATGATCACGCGACGGCGCAAAGCATCGAGCTGATGCTGAAGTCGGAGGGCTTCAACGTCTACACGACGGACCTCGGCGAAGAAGGCATCGATCTGGGCAAGATCTATGACTACGACCTGATCCTGCTCGACCTGAACCTCCCGGACATGAACGGCCTGGAAGTGCTGCGCCAGCTCCGCGTCGGCAAGGTCAACACGCCGGTGATGATCCTGTCGGGCACCTCGGAAATCGAGACCAAGGTGAAGACCTTCGGCGGCGGCGCCGACGACTACATGACCAAGCCCTTCCACAAGGACGAGCTGATCGCGCGCACCCACGCCGTGGTCCGTCGTTCCAAGGGCCACGCCCAGGCGATCATCCACACCGGCGAGATCGCCGTGAACCTGGACGCCAAGACGGTCGAGGTGAACGGTCACCGCGTCCACCTGACGGGCAAGGAATACCAGATGCTGGAGCTCCTCTCCCTGCGTAAGGGCACGACCCTGACCAAGGAGATGTTCCTGAACCACCTCTACGGCGGCATGGACGAGCCCGAGCTGAAGATCATCGACGTCTTCATCTGCAAGCTGCGCAAGAAGCTGGCCACGGCCGCGGGCGGCAAGCACTACATCGAAACCGTCTGGGGCCGCGGCTACGTCCTGCGCGACCCGGCCGAAGGCATCCAGCCGGCGTCCGCCGCCGCCTGATCCCTTTCAGGGAAGACGTACCGGAAAATCAGACGCCCGCCGGATCGCTCCGGCGGGCGTTCTGCTGTCCGCCGCAGGCCTGTGAAAGACACCGTTCACCGATCAAGTGAACATTGATCACATTGCTGCGACAAAACCTTCAATCCGTTGCAGCCAAAGGACTGGACGCGCATTCCCACGGTGCCTCCCCGGCATAGTTTGGAAACGCCGCCCTCCCCCCGGGCCTCCGAAAGTAAAAAGTAATGACCTCCTCCAAGTCGCTGTTCACCGGCGTGGCTCTGGCCGCGCTGGTTTTCGCCGTCGCCACGCCGTCGTTCGCCGGCTCCTTCTATCTCCAGGAACAATCCGCCCGCGCCGCCGGCCGCGCCTATTCGGGCGAGGGCGCCGACCGCGGCGTCGGCTCGCTGTGGTGGAACCCCGCCGCCATCGCGCGCAGCGGCCGTGAAGTCACCTTCAGCGTCCACGGCCTCGCCCTGAACTCGACCATCAACAACGCCGGATCGTCGATCGTCTATCCGGGCGGAACGACGGTGCCGGTCCAGGGTCAGTCGACCAGCAACAACCCGATCGAAAGCGGCATCGTGCCGAACTTCGCCGTCGCCGTGCCGGTCGGCGATCGCTTCGCCGTCGGCCTCAGCCTCTCGGCCCCGTACAATTTCACCACCAAGTATCAGGGCAATTCCTTCGCCCGCTACGACGCCCTGACCTCGGAGCTGCGCTCGGTCAACGTCGGCCTGACCGGCGCCATGCAGGTCACCGACTGGCTGGACATCGGTGTCGGCGTGGACGCCCAGTATGTGAAGGCCAAGCTGACCTCGTCCCTGCCCAATCTGTCGCCGGCCCTGCCGGACGGCACGTCGTCCCTGGAAGGCGACGGCTGGGACTACGGCTGGAACGCCGGCGCCCAGGCCCATTTCGGCCGCCTGGACCTCGGCCTCAGCTACCGCTCCAAGATCGAGCATGAGCTGGACGGCGAGGTGAACGTGACCGGCCTCCTGGGCCCCATCGCGGCGGGCAATGTCTCGACGGACGGCGTGGCCAGCTTCAACACCCCGTGGTTCGCCACCGCCTCGGTCCGCTATGCGGTCAACGACAAGCTGACCCTGAACGCCCAGGTCAACCGCATCGGCTGGTCCGAGTTCGACGCCATCCGCGTCGCCTACGGCGCGGGCGGCGACGTGATCGTGCAGGACTACAAGGACGTCACCACGGGCGCGGTCGGCTTCGACTATGTGGCCAGCGACCGCCTGACCCTGCGCGGCGGCATCGGCTACGATCCGACCCCGACCCGGGACAGCGAGCGCACCACCCGCATCCCCGACGCCGACCGCTGGCTGATCTCGGCCGGCGCCTCGGTCAAGGCGGCGGACAAGGTCACCGTCGACATGGGCCTGACCTACATCGCCTTCTCGGACAGCGACATCCACAGCGACCGGACCTTCTACCCGGGCACGCCCGCGGCCACGACCTCGCAGCTGCGCGGCACGGCCGAAGGCGGCGGCGTCGTCGCCTCGGCGGGCATCCGCTACGCCTTCTAGGGCGACGGGAGGTTTGCGCCGAGAACGCCCGCCGGAGCGATCCGGCGGGCGTTCCTGCGTTTCCGAGACCCGCGCCCGCGCGGCCGTTCGCTTCAATATCACTGCAATCCGGGCTTGAATTTTCTGTCGTAAGCCGATCACCTTGCGGCAGAGGTTGTCGTACAAGCGCCGGAGCCGGACGAGCAGGCATGACGGGATCAGCAAAGATCAGATCAATCGACGAGGCCCGCGTCACGGTGCGAACCGGGACCGTTCTCGACAGCCAGACATCGCAACGCACCCACATCAGCGCCCATACGACCTCGCGAAGCGACATCGGAACGGGGCAAGTCCACAACGACACGGTCGTCTCCTCAAGTGCGTCGGAACTGACCCGCTTCTTCGTTCAGGAGGACGGGGGCCGCGAGTTTGAGGCGAACGCCACCAACGCGGGGTTCGGCTTCCGCAGCGGCCACCGGGTGTCGGTGCTGTATGTGGGCACGCGGCAAGACGACGATCCCAACCCTGTCGGCGTCATCAATCACTCTACCGGCGCGTCACGCATCTTCGAGAACGATGTGAAGCGTCAGATCAGCGAGCCGGCCAACTGGTTCGGCGCCCTTCTGGTCGGGATCATGATCGTGGTCGGGCCGGTGGTCGTCTGGAACCTGTGGAGCGCGGTCTCCGACAGCCTGCGGCCGGAGTGGCAGGACGCGAATCTGGGCGAGCTGTTCTTCAAGGCGATGGCGTCGCTGCTCGTCGGGGTTCTGGGCGGCATGGCCCTTCCCGGGTTCCTCGGCGGAGTGGCCGTCAAGCTGGGCCTGCTGCCGAACCCCAGACCCTCGATCACCAGCCAGGTGATGGATCAGGTCCGGCAGGCGAAGTCAGAAGCGGTCAGGGCGGAAGAAGGTCGGGCGGTCGCACCGTCATCTGGTGGCTAGGGCCGCCGCTGATGCTTCAACCCCAGTAAAACGCCCGCCGGATCGCTCCGGCGGGCGTTCTGTCTTTTCAGTCGTCCGGCTTACGCCTTGGCGGCGTAGCCCTTGCCGCCGTTCGACGGCTTCCGGCGGCGCGGACGGCGCTTCATTTCACCGACCGACTTCGGCTCGTGGGCCGGAGCGCTGGTGTGGCGCGGGTCGTTGTTGGTGGTGCGCGGCCGGTCGCGGGCCATCGGATCGAAGGCGCGCTCCGGGGTCGGACGGGCGTCGCGGCCCGGGCCGGGCTTGCGGACGCGGTGCGGCTGCCCGCCGCCTTCCAGCTTCACGCCGTCGCGGCGCGGGTTGCGCGGACCGCGCTGCTGCTGGCGGTCGCCGCGGCCGTCGTCGGGCATGGTCGCCTTGGACTTCACGCCCGACGCCATGATCGACTGGTCCAGCAGGGCCAGCGACTTGTCGTTGCGGCGGTCGCTCGACGGGATCTTCTGGCGGGTCACCTTCTCGATGTCGCGCAGCAGCTTCATCTCGTCGCCGGCGACGAAGCTGATGGCCGAGCCGTCCTTGCCCGCGCGGGCCGTCCGGCCGATGCGGTGCACATAGGCTTCCGGCACGTGCGGCAGTTCGAAGTTCAGCACGTGCGAGACGCCGTCCACGTCGATGCCACGCGCGGCGATGTCGGTGGCGACCAGAACACGCAGCTTGCCGGCCTTGAAGGCGGCCAGGGTGCGCTCACGCTGCGGCTGGGACTTGTTGCCGTGGATGGCGCCGGACTCGACGCCGCCGGCTTCCAGATAGGCCGCGACCTTGTCGGCGCCGTGCTTGGTCTTGGTGAAGACCAGGCAGCGCGTGTACTCGGGATCGCTGAACATCTCGGTCAGCAGGGCGCGCTTGCGGCCTTGCTCGATGTGGATGACCGACTGGTTGATCCGCTCCACGGTCGTGGCTTGCGGGGTCACCTGGACCTTGACCGGGTCCTTCAGCAGCTCGCCGGCCAGCTTGCCGATCTCCGACGGCATGGTGGCCGAGAAGAACAGGTTCTGGCGCTTGGCCGGGATGCGGCTGACGATCTGGCGGATCGGCTTGATGAAGCCCAGGTCCAGCATCTGGTCGGCTTCGTCGAGGACGAAGATCTCGGTGGCCGACAGGTCCAGGTTCTTCTGCTGGATGTGGTCCAGCAGGCGGCCCGGGGCGGCGACCAGGATGTCGAGGCCCTGGTTCAGCGAGCGTTCCTGCCCGCCGTACTTCACGCCGCCGAAGATCACGGCGACGCGGAAGCCCAGGTGCTTGCCGTAGGCCTTGAAGCTCTCGCCGATCTGGGTGGCCAGTTCGCGCGTCGGCGACAGCACCAGGCAGCGCGTGGTGCGGGGCAGGGGGGCGACGCGGTTGGCCGCCAGGCGGTGCAGGATCGGCAGGGCGAAGGCGGCGGTCTTGCCGGTGCCCGTCTGGGCGATGCCCAGCAGGTCCTTGCCGGCCATGACGTCGGGGATGGCCTTCTGCTGGATCGGGGTCGGCGTGGTGTAGCCTTCCGCGGTCAGCGCCTGCAGCAGGGCCGGATTCAGGCCCATGGATTCAAAGGTATTGTTGCTCACGGAGCGGTTTCTTTCGCATGCGGCGACGCGCATCAGCCATGGCTCGTAAGCCGTCAGGGCCGCGCACCGCCAGTCCCGATAAGGGCCTCAAGCGTGAGACCTTCGGGGTGGATCGGGCGCCGCCCCGCGTGTCCGGGCAGCGAATGAATCTTGAGGAGCCGGCGGCTGCTACAGTCAGATCTTCGGGGAGGAAGACCCACACGCGCTGGAGACGCCGGAGACCGCAAATGGTGCGGTGCAGCGGGCAAATGGCCTGCAAAGGTGTTCAAGTCAAGGCGTGAGGCTCAGGATCCGCCCAGCAGCCCCACCGCCATGTTGACCGTCAGGGCCACCACCACGGTGTTGAAGACGAAGGCCGCCAGGCTGTGCACGGTCGAGGTCCGGCGCACGCCCCGGTCGGTGATCTGCACGTCCGCCGTCTGCGAGGCGACGCCGATGATCAGGGAGAAGTGCAGGAAGTCCCAGTAGTCGGGCTCCGGGTCGTCGCCCGGGAATAGCAGGCCGCCGCGGTCGCCCTTGTCGCCCGCCGAATAGAAGACGTGGGCGTAGTGGAAGGCGAAGATCACGTGCACGAACAGCCACGACAGCACGACTGTGACCAGGGCCAGCACAGCCGGTCCGCCGCCGCCTTCCGCCGCTTCTCCGACCACCACGACCACGCTGGCCACCGCCGCGATCAGGGCCAGCGGCAGGATGGCGGGGCCCGCTTCGTCCAGCGCTGAGGCGCGCTTGCGGATCGCATCGGCCGACCGGGTGCGGATCACCTTCACGGCGCTCTCGACCAGGAACAGGCCGACGCCGATGTCCCACGCCAGCGCGATCCGCGACAGCCAGCCTCCGGACACCGGCCACAGCACGCCCGACGCGGCGATCAGGATCAGTACGGCGAGAGGCCAGTGAAGTCGAAGCCAAGTCATGGGGACACTGCATCACCTCTCCATCGCCCGTTCAAGGCGATGGGGCGGTGCGACGCGTCCGTTCCTGACGTACCGGCGTGCGAAGATGGACGATCTCGCACGGTATCCCGTTTTCGTTGTTTCCGATCCGCACGACTTTGGCGCTCTTCGCACCCGTTTTTTCCCCGGTGCGGAATCCCTTCGCATCCGCGAAATGGCCCTCGACTTCCCCCGCGTCATCACGGAATGTTACAGCCTCGCCCCACGGGAGACGCCCATGTCGATGACGCCGCGCGCCGGCCTTCAGGTCGCACAGGAACTGGCCGACTTCATCGAGGCCGAAGTGCTTGCGGGCCTCGACATCACCGCCGAGCGCTTCTGGACCGGCGCCGCCGACCTGTTCGCCCACGCCGCCGTCCGCAACCGCGCCCTGCTGGACGTGCGCGACGACCTGCAGGCCAGGATCGACCAGTGGTCCATCGACCGCGCGGGCCGGCCGCAGGACCCGGCGGCCGCCGCCGCCTTCCTGCGCGAGATCGGCTACCTGGTCCCCGAGCCCGAGCCCTTCGCCATCGCGACCATCCGGGTCGACGCCGAGGTGGCGACCCTGGCCGGGCCGCAGCTGGTCGTGCCGGCGCTCAACGCCCGCTTCGTCCTCAACGCCGCCAACGCCCGCTGGGGCAGCCTCTATGACGCCCTCTACGGCACGGACGCCCTGGGCGATCTGCCGCCCCCCGGGCCCTATGACGCCGCCCGCGGCGCCCGCGTGGTCGCCCGCGCCAAGGCCTTCCTCGACGAAGCCGTGCCGCTGGCCCAGGGATCGTGGGCCGACCTCGGCGATCCTTCGGGCGGCATCGCCCTGAAGGACCCCGGCCAGTATGTCGGCCAGACGGGGGCGGGCCGTGTGTTCCGGCACAACGGCCTGCACATCGAGGTGGTCTTCGACCCCGCCCATTCCATCGGCGCGACCGACCCGTCCGGGATTTCCGACGTGGTGCTGGAGGCCGCGCTCTCGACCATCGTCGATCTCGAGGACTCGATCGCCGCCGTCGACGCCGCCGACAAGGTCGCCGCCTACCGCAACTGGCTGGGCCTGATGCAGGGCGATCTGGTCGAGACCTTCCAGAAGGGCGGCCAGACCCTGACCCGCGCCCTGAACCCGGACAAGGTCGTGACCGCGCCGGACGGCTCGACCGTGACCCTGCCGGGCCGGTCGCTGCTGTTCGTGCGCAACGTCGGCCACCTGATGACCACCCCCGCCGTCCGTCTGGCGGATGGGTCCGAGGTGTTCGAGGGGGTGCTGGACGCCCTGGTCACCGCCGCCGCCGCCATCCACGACCTCAAGGGACGGGGCCGGTTCCGCAACAGCCGTGAAGGCTCGATCTACATCGTGAAGCCCAAGATGCACGGGCCGGACGAGGTCGCCTTCACCAATGACCTGTTCGGGCGGGTCGAGGACATCCTCGGCCTCGACCGCTGGACCCTGAAGGTCGGCGTCATGGACGAGGAGCGCCGCACCTCAGCCAACCTCGCCGCCTGCCTGAAGCAGGTCGCCAACCGGCTGGTCTTCATCAACACCGGCTTCCTGGACCGCACCGGCGACGAGATCCACACCGCCATGCGGGCCGGTCCGGTGGTGCGCAAGGCGGAGATGAAGTCCTCCGCCTGGATCAGCGCCTACGAGGCCCGCAACGTGGCCATCGGCCTGGCGTGCGGCCTGTCGGGCAAGGCCCAGATCGGCAAGGGCATGTGGGCCGCGCCCGACCGCATGGCCGACATGCTGGAGCAGAAGGCGGCGCATCCGAAGACCGGCGCCAACACCGCCTGGGTCCCGTCGCCGACGGCGGCCACCCTGCACGCCCTCCACTATCACCAGACCGACGTCTTCGCCCTGCGCGAGGCCATCGCGGCGCAGCCGGTTCCCGGTCTCGAACCCCTGCTCACCGCCCCGTTGGCCGAGGGCCGCAACTGGTCGGGGGAAGAGGTCGCCGAGGAGCTGGAGAACAACGCCCAGGGCCTGCTCGGCTATGTCGTGCGCTGGATCGACCAGGGCGTCGGCTGTTCCAAGGTGCCCGACATCCACGACGTCGGCCTGATGGAGGACCGCGCCACCCTGCGCATCTCCTCCCAGCATATGGCCAACTGGCTGCTGCACGGCGTCTGCACCGCCGATCAGGTCGAGGCCGCCCTGCTGAAGATGGCCGCCAAGGTCGACGCCCAGAACGCGGGCGACCCGCTCTACGAGCCCATGGCCCCGAACCCCGACGCCAGCCTCGCCTTCCAGGCCGCGCGGGCCCTGGTGTTCGAGGGAACCGAACAGCCCAACGGCTACACCGAGCCGCTGCTGCACCGGTTCAGGGCGGAGAAGAAGGGTCTAGGGTCTAGGGTCTAGGGTCTAGGGTCTAGGCTCTAGGCTGGGGCCGGGGGAGCATTGGCGAGTGAGCTGGAACAGCATCTCCCTAGCCCCTAGCCCCTAGCCCCTACTGCTCGCTGCCCGAGCGCCACAGGTTGTTCGTCAGCGGCTCCAGCAGATAGGCCAGGGCCGTCCGCTTGCGCAGCAGGATGACCACCTGCACCGGCGCGCCCGGACGCAGGACCTCGGCGCCCCGGCCCAGCTTGGCCAGCTCGTTGGCGGGGACGACGATCTCGGCGCGATAGAAGCTGGCGCCGGTCTCCTCGACCGTGAAGCTGTCGGCGGAGATGCTCTTCACCGTGCCGTGGATGATCGGCGGGTTGCGCTCGCGCAGGCCGGGGAACTTGACCTCGGTGGTCTGGCCGATGCGCAGGTTGTCGATGTCGGTGGGGGTGACCTTGGCCACGATCACCTGCGAGGCGTCGTTGGGCACGATCTCCATCAGGGTCTGGCCCGGCTGGATGACCCCGCCCTGGGTGAAGATGGTCAGGCCGACGACCTGGCCGGTGGCCGGGGCGCGAACCTCGTTGCGGGCGATCTGGGCCCTGAGCTCGATCATGCGCGGACGCAGCTCGTTCAGCTGCACGTCGATCTGGCGCAGCTGGTCGGCGACGTCCTCGCCCATCTTGGTGTTCACGCCGGCCATCTGCAGCCGGGTCTCGCCCACCGCCTCGCGCGAGCGGGCGATCTGGGCGCGCAGGGAGCCCAGCTCGCCGTCCAGCTGGGCGGCGGTGCGCTCCAGCGCCCGGACGCGGGTCTGCGGCGCATAGCCCTTCTCGGCCAGGCCGCGCATGCCGGTCAGCTCCTCCTGGATCAGGCGTTGCTGCTCCTGGTTGGACTCGATCTGGCGCTGATAGCCGTCGATCTGGTCGTTCAGCTGGGCGATCCGCTGGCTCAGCACGCCCGTCTCGGTCGAGCGGCCGGTGCGGCGGGCCCCGAACTGCAGCTGCTGGATGCGCAGCGACTCCTGGGCCAGGGCGGCGTCCTCGGGCGCCAGGTCCGCGAACTCCGGCGGCGTGGGGATCGAGCCCATCCGGTCGCGCTCGGCCACCAGCCGGGAGCGCTGGGCGATCAGGGCGTAGACCTGGCTGGCCACGCCGCGCTCGGTGGCCTTCAGCTCGCCGCTGGACAGCTGCAGCAGGATCTGGCCGCGCTGGACGGTGTCGCCCTCGGCCACGAGCAGGGCGCTGACGACGCCGCCCTCGCGGTGCTGCACCGCCTGGCGGTTGCCCGAGACGGCGACCTGGCCGTCCGCATAGGCGCCGGCGTCCAGCGGCGCGATGGCGGCCCAGCCCAGGCCGATGATGAAGAAGACGAGGATGATGATCCCGCCGATCCACAGCTCAAGCCGCGGCGTGTCGGCGACGACCGTCGGACCGGACGGCGCTTCGGGCAGGGCGAGAGGCGGTGGCGGCGCGGCGGCGGTCTCCGGCGCGGGGGCGGCCGGGTCCTGGGGCGCTGTGGCGTCGGTCATTGGCTGCGTCGCGGCGGTTGGGCGGAGCTGGCGATCCGGCCCTGGGCTTGCTGAGGTTGACCCGGCGCCTGTTGCGGCGCGGTCGGGGCGGGGCCGCGCGGCGTGGTGGCGCGCATCTTCTCGAGCACCTCCTCGCGCGGGCCTTCCAGCTGGACCATGCCGTCGCGCATCATAAGCAGCCGGTCGACCCGGGCCAGGACCCCGGCGCGGTGGGCGATGATGACCACGGCCGCGCCGCGCGCGGCGGCGCCGAGGATGGCCTGCATCAGCGCGGCCTCGCCTTCCTGGTCGAGGTTGGAGTTGGGCTCGTCCAGCACCAGCAGGACGGGTTCGTTGTATAGCGCCCGCGCCAGCGCCACGCGCTGCGCCTGACCGGCGGACAGGCCCTGGCCGAACGGGCCCAGCAGGGTGTCGTAGCCGTTGGGCAGGCGCAGGATCAGCTCATGCGCGCCGGCCTGCATGGCGGCCTTCACGGCCCCGCGGTCGGCGGTGTCCTGATCGACGCCCGTGGCGGTGGCGAACCGCGAGATGTTGTCCTTGATGGTCCCGGCGAACAGGCTGGGGACCTGCGGCAGATAGCCGATCCAGCGGGCCAGTTCGTCGCCCTCGCGCGCCTCATACTCGGCGCCGTCCAGGCGGACCGCGCCGGCCTGCGGCTTCAGCGCGCCGGCGACGACCCGGGCCAGGGTGGTCTTGCCCGAGCCGCTGGCGCCCACGACGCCCAGGGTCTCGCCGGGCTTCAGCGCGAAGGCGACGCCGCGCAGTTGCGGGTTCTCGGTCTCCGGGAACTTCACCGACACGGCCTCGACCTGCAGCCGGCCCTTGGGGTCGGGCAGGGCGGTGCGCTCGCGCTCCACCGAGGCGGTGGCGCCGAACAGTTCGGTCAGGGTCTTCCAGCTGGCCACGGCCTGGACCAGGTTGGGCCACACCCCCACCAGCAGCTCCACCGGCGCGACGGCGCGGCTCAGCAGCACCGATGAGGCGATGATGGAGCCCTGCGAGATCTCGCCCTTCACCGCCAGATAGGCGGCCAGGCCCAGGGCGGCGGACTGCATCACCAGGCGCAGGAATTTGATCGCGCCGGAGTAGCGGCCCCCGGCCAGCTGGGCGTCGGCCTGGGCGGCCGTCGCGTGGCGGCGCTGCTCGACCTGACGGGCGATGGAGGACTGGCGCATGCCCAGGGCGCGGACCACCTCGGCCTGGCCGGCGATCCCTTCCTGGGCGGCATAGGCGTGGTTCTGCGACTGGATGGCCCGGTTCAGGCGCGGGCGGGTGTCGCGCTCGTTCAGCCAGGCGAGGGTGAACAGGGTGAGGCCGCCGACCAGCGTCAGCACGCCGATGGCCGGGTGCAGCAGGAAGCAGCACAGCAGGTAGATCGGGGTCCAGGGCGCGTCGAACAGGGCCAGCATGCCCTGGCCGCCGATGGCGCCGCGCACGTTGTCGAACTCTCGCAGGGCCTGGGTGTTGGGCGCCTTGGCCTGCAGGTCCATGACCCGCTGCAGCACCTTGCCCGACAGCATGCGGTCCAGCCGCAGCCCGGCGCGCAGCATCAGCCGTCCGCGCAGCCAGTCCAGTCCGGCCAGGGCCCCGAGGGCCAGCACGGCCACGCAGGTGATCAGGGTCAGGGTCAGGATGCCGCCGGTCGGCACCACCCGGTCGTACACCTGCATCATGTACAGGGTCGGCGTCAGATAGAGCAGGTTGACGAGCGCGGAGAACACCGCCGCCCAGACGAAGTGCGAGCGGCAAGCGACGAGCGCCTCGGCGAGGGGCTCCGTTCCCGGTTTGCTGGGCAGCAGGTTTTTCAGCACGTGTCGGGTCGGGTCCTGCGGGAAGTACGACGCTACTCTAACCTGTGGAACGCCAATCCCATAGCGGCGCCGCGCATAGGTTGAGCGAACGCATTTCTGACCCATGTTTAACTTGCCGCCAAAGGGTTGGCGCGACAGGGTGCCGCCCTTCACGGAGGGCGTGGCATGCTGACGATCGAGAACCTGACCCATATCTACGGCAACGGGACTCGCGCACTGGATGACGTCAGCCTGACCATTCCCAAGGGGATGTTCGGGCTTCTGGGACCCAACGGCGCCGGCAAATCCACCCTGATGCGGTCGATCGCGACCCTGCAGACCCCGACCTCGGGCTCGATCCGTTTCGGCGACATCGACGTCATCAGCGAGCCGGAGAAGCTGCGCCGCGTGCTCGGCTACCTGCCCCAGGATTTCGGCGTCTATCCGCGGGTCTCGGCCTACGACATGCTCGATCACATGGCGGTGCTGAAGGGCATCGCCAACGGCAGGGAGCGCAAGGCCACGGTCGAGGCGCTGCTGAACCAGGTCAACCTGTGGCCCGTGCGCGGCAAGGCGCTGGCCGGCTTCTCGGGCGGCATGCGCCAGCGCTTCGGCATCGCCCAGGCCCTGATCGGCAACCCCGAACTGATCATCGTCGACGAGCCCACCGCCGGTCTGGACCCTGAGGAGCGCAACCGCTTCCTGAACCTGCTGGCCGAGGTGGGCGAGAACGTCGTCGTCATCCTGTCGACCCATATCGTCGGCGACGTGACCGACCTGTGCCCCCGCATGGCGGTGCTGGCCGGCGGCAAGATCCAGCTGGAAGGCGTCCCCGCCGACCTGCAGCACACGCTGGAGGGGCGGATCTGGAAGCGGATCATCGACAAGGCCGAGCTGCCCGATTTCAAGACGCGCTACGAGGTCATCTCGACCCGTCTGCTGGCGGGCCGGACCGTGATCCACGTCCTCGCCGACAACCACCCGGGAGATGGCTTCGAAGGCGCGCCCGGCGGCCTTGAGGATGTCTATCTGGCGACCGTCGCCAAGACCCGCCGCGCGGCCTGATCCCCATGTTCGGCAAAATCGCGAGCTTCGAGTTCCGCTACCAGCTGCGCCAGCCGGCGTTCTGGGTCATCGCCATCGTCTTCGGCCTGCTGGCCTTCGGCGCGGTCGCCAGCGACAACGTCTCGCTGGGATCGGGCGGCAACGTTCACAAGAACGCGCCCTACGCGCTGTCCGTCGCCCACATCATCTTCAACGTCTTCTTCATGCTGGCCACGACGGCCATCGTGGCCAACGTCGTGGCGCGGGACACCCAGACCGGCTTCGGGCCGATGATCCAGAGCACCCGGATCACCAAGGGCGCCTATCTGTACGGTCGCTTCTTCGGCGCGTTCGCGGCGGTGTCGCTCTGCTACCTCAGCATCTCCATCGGCACCCTGCTGGGCACGATGATGCCCTGGGTCGATCCCGAGACGGTGGGCGCGTTCCGGCCGCAGGACTATCTCTACGCCTATGGCGTCTTCGGCCTGACGGGCCTGTTCCTGACCTCGGCCCTGTTCTTCACTCTCGCGACCCTCACCCGGTCGATGATGGCCACCTATGTCGGCGTGGTCGCGGTCCTGATCGTCTACCTGGGAACCACCGGAGCCCTGGGCACGAAACCCGAGTTCGAAACCGCCCTGGCCTGGGCCGAGCCCTTCGGCAGCGGCGCCTATTCGCTGGTCACCAAATACTGGACGGCGGCCGAGCGGAACACGCTGAACCCGCCGCTGGAAGGCGTGCTGCTGTGGAACCGGGTCATCTGGGTCGCGGTCGGCGCGGCCCTGCTGGCCGGCGCCTATCTGCTCTACCGCCCCGCCGCCAAGGGCGCGAAGCCGAAGAAGCAGGAGCGCCTGCGCGCGCTGGCCGAGGCCGCCGCGCCCGTGTCCGCGCCCCTGGGCGACCTGCCGGCTCCGAGCCATGGCTTCGCCAGCGGCGTGGCGCGGCTGGTCTCGCGCACGGCTTTCGAGACGGCCCTGATCTTCAAGAGCCCCGCCTATGTCGTCCTGATCCTGCTGGGCTTCGCCTTCGCCATGGCGACCCTGTTCTTCATGGGCGAGATCTACGGCGCGCCGCTGCTGCTGGTCACCCGCGTGGCGATCACCGGCCTGACCGGCGCCTTCGGCCTGATTTCCATCGTCATCGCGATCTACTATTCGGGCGAGCTGGTCTGGCGCGATCGTGACCGCAAGGTGCACGAGATCATCGACGCCACCTCGACCCCGGACTGGACCTTCCTGGTTCCCAAGACCCTGGCGCTGGCGCTGGTGCTCATCTCCACCGCCCTGATCGGCGTGGTGGCGGGCGTCGTCGTTCAGACCATCAAGGGCTACACCGACTTCGAGCTGGGCAAATACCTGTTCTGGTATGTCATCCCGCAGGCCGTGAGCTTCGGCTTGCTGGCCGTGCTGGCGATCTTCGTCCAGGCGCTGTCGCCCAACAAGTTCGTCGGCTGGGCGATCATGGTCGTCTACATGATCTCGACGATCGTGCTGTCCAACCTCGGTTTCGACCACGTGCTCTACGCCTACGGCCGGGGCATCGGGGTGCCGCTGTCGGACATGAACGGCACGGGCGATTACGCCGGGTTCAACGCCTGGCTGGACGCCTACTGGACCGCCTTCGCGGTGGTGCTGCTGGTCATCGCCTACGGTCTGTGGCGTCGCGGTACGGAGACCCGGCTGTGGCCGCGTCTCAAGCGCTTCCCGCGCCGTTTGATGGGCCCGGCGGGCGCGATCGGCGGCGTGGCGCTGGCGGCCTTCGTCGGCCTGGGCGTCTTCATCTACACGAACACCAACGTCTGGAACGAGTACCGCACCGACAGCCAGACCGAGCGGCTTCAGGCCGACGCCGAGAAGACCCTGCTGCGCTACGAGACCCAGCCGCAGCCGTCGGTCTCGGACGTGCGTCTGGTCATGGACCTGCATCCCCATGCGCCCAAGCTGACCACGCGCGGGAGCTATGTGCTGGAGAACAAGACCGACCAGCCCCTGCGCGAGGTTCACCTGCGCTGGAGCGACGACCTGGAGATGAAGCAACTGCTCGTGCAGGGCGCGACGGTCGCCCGCGAGTGGCCGGAGTTCGACTACCGCATCTATCGCTTCGACACCCCGATGCAGCCGGGCGAGCGCCGCACCGTGCAGTTCGAGACCGTGCTGGAGCAGCGCGGCTTCAAGAACAGCGGCAACACCACCCGCCTGGTCGACAACGGCACCTTCGTCACCAACGGCGAGTTCACGCCGACGGTCGGCATGGATCGCCGCGGCCTGCTGACCGACCGCGCCAAGCGCCGCAAGCTGGGCCTGCCCGCCGAGCTGCGTCCGGCCAAGCTGGAAGACGAAAGCGCCCGCGCCCACAACTACATCGGCGCCGACTGGGTGACGGCGGACATCACCGTCACGACCGACGCCGACCAGACCGTGGTCGCGCCCGGCGACAAGCGCTCGGACGTCACGGCCAACGGTCGCCGCACGGCGCGCTTCGTCACCGAGTCTCCGGTGCTGAACTTCTTCTCGATCCAGTCGGCCCGCTACGCCCAGACCCGGCGCGAGCACAACGGGGTCGAGCTGGTGGTCTTCCACGACCCCGCCCACACCCGCAACGTGGGCCGGATGCTGGACGCGCTGGAGTCGTCGCTGGATTACTTCCAGGCCAATTTCAGCCCCTACCAGTTCCGTCAGGCCCGGATCGTGGAGTTCCCGGACTACGCGTCCTACGCCCAGTCCTTCCCCAACACCTTCGCCTGGTCTGAAGGGCTCGGCTTCATCGCCGACCTCAGCGACCCGACCAAGATCGACTACGTCACCTATGTCGCCGCGCACGAGTTCGGCCACCAGTGGTGGGCGCACCAGGTCGTCGGCTCCAACCAGCAGGGCATGACCACCCTGTCGGAAACCCTGGCGCAGTACTCGGCGCTGATGGTGATGGAGAAGAAGTACGGCCGGGATCAGATCCGCCGCTTCCTGAAGTTCGAGCTGGACCGCTACCTGCGCTCGCGCGGCACCGAGCGGCTGGAAGAGATGCCGTTGTTCCGCAACGAGAACCAGCAGTACATCCACTACCAGAAGGGCGGGCTGGTCATGTACCTGCTGCGCGATCAGATCGGCGAGGACGCGGTCAATCGCGCCCTGCGCCGGGTGCTGGCGCAATACGCCTTCAAGGGCGCGCCCTATCCCCGCTCCCTGGACCTCGTGGCCGCCCTCCGGGCCGAGGCGCCGGCGGACAAGCAGGCCCTGATCACCGACCTGTTCGAAAAGATCACCCTGTATGACGTCAAGACCACCGGCTCGACGGCGACCCGCCGCGCCGACGGCCGCTGGGACGTCACGATCACCGTCGACGCCCGCAAGCTGTACGCGGACGGGCAGGGCAAGGAGACCGACGCGCCGCTGAACGAAAGCTTCGACGTGGGCCTGTTCAGCGCCGAGCCGGGCAAGGGCCGCTTCAACGAGGGCGACGTCATCCTGCTGGAGCGCCGCCTCATCCGGACCGGGGTGCAGACCCTGCGCTTCATCACGACGAAGAAGCCGTCGTTCGTGGGCGTTGATCCCTACAACAAGTGGATCGACCGCAACTCGGACGACAACGTCAGGCCGGTGGATTAGGGCGAAACGGTTGAGCTGGACGTGGTCCGGCTCAACTCGGGTTTCGCTCCTGGGCGGGTGATCCCGGGGCCGGGCTGTTCGCCAGGTCGGAGAGACAGCCTCGCCATTCCGCGAGCAGTTCGGGTCGACCGCTGACATCGATCCGGAAGCGTTCCAGCGCGGCGCCCGGGCTGGATTGGTAGGCGACTTCGGCGATCCCGAGATCCGCCAGGCCGCTGAAGAAGGCCGAGGTCTGCGGGCCCATCCGGTAGACGAACATCTCGACCCCCGTGCCGTCAGACTCCTCGCGCCGGATGAACTCGCGCGAGGTCTCCGCGCCGTTTCCGACCAGGACGCCGTGAGCCAGGGGCTGCAGTCGCCTGTCCGGTCCGGAGATGCCGAGACGCAGCACGGCGGCCTGTTCTCCGCTCATGTGATTCAGCACCATCGCGGATCCCGCGAAGGCCTGGGTCGGGGGTTGCTCCGGCCCCGCCCGGCGCAGGACGAGGATGTTCAACTCGCACCCGAAGAGCAGTCCCTCCCTGCGATGGGGGGTGACCCGAGCGGCGCGGATCGCGTCCTCGGGCGCGGCCGCGACGGAACCCGGGACGCTCGCGGCGAGCATCCCGATCAGGCTGGTCAGGGCGATGGCGCGCCGCATCACCGCGTCCCGAACAGCCGGTCGCCGGCGTCGCCCAGGCCCGGCACGATGTAGCCGTGGTCGTTCAGCCGCTCGTCCACGGCGGCGACCCAGACGGGCACGTCGGGATGCCAGCCGCGTAGCCGCTCCAGCCCCTCGGGCGAGGCGACCAGGCAGACGAAGCGCAGATTGGTGACGCCGCGCTCCTTCAGCCGTTCGATGGCCGCGACCGCCGTATTGGCCGTGGCCAGCATGGGGTCGATGACGATGCACAGGCGGTCGCCGACGTCCTCCGGGGCGCGGAAATAGTACTCCACCGCGTCCAGGGTCTCGGGCTCGCGGTACAGGCCGACATGGCCGACGCGGGCGGAGGGGACCAGGTCCAGCATCCCTTCGACCAGACCCAGGCCGGCGCGCAGGATGGGCACGAAGACCAGCTTCTTGCCCTCGATGCGCGAGCCGGTGGTGGGCCCGACCGGGGTCTCGACCGGATAGTCCTCCAGCGGCAGGTCGCGCGTGACCTCGTAGCAGAGCAGGGTCGAGATCTCCCGCAGCAGGGCCCGGAACCGCGCGGTCGAGGTGTCTTTCGAACGCATGATCGACAGCTTGTGGGCGACCAGCGGGTGACCGACGATGGTGACCCCGTCCATCTTGAAGGCGGCTTTCGGCATCAGAAGACGGTCCCGTCGGAGAGGATGGTCAGGGGCGGTCCGCCGCCCGGTCGGCGTTCGGCGGCGGCGCGGCGTCCGGCGGCCCAGGTCCCGCCCTCCAGTACGCTGGCCAGCGGCATGGCCTCGGCGCTGACGCCCAGCTCGGCGCGCACCAAAGGCGCGATCTTGTCCAGCAGGGCCACGGTCATGGCGCGCCAGCCGACCACCAGCGGGTCGGACACGGACCAGGCCTTGTCCGCGTCCGCCGGGTCCTTGAGCGTCAGCACGCCCAGGTCGGTGAACAGGCCGCCGTTGCGGTACTCCGCCAGCCCGGTCAGACCGTCCAGATCGACCACCTTGAGGCCCGCGGTCTGCAGCGGTTCGACCAGCGAATAGCTGAGCCACTGGGACAGCTTGTGGATCGGCACGAGACCATCGGTGGCGTCGTCGCGCTTCATCGCGGGGTGCCGCCAGCAGTCGCCGAGATCAACGCCACCGAGGCTCAGCCGGTCCTGCCAAACCGGGCCAAAGGCTTCGAGCAGCAGTTCGAGGATGGCCGGGGCGGGCAGGACGCCTTCGGTCGCCTGGGCGATCAGGACATCGGCCAGGCCGCCGGGGCGGGACGTGTCGGCCGTCGCGAACAGATCCGGGCGAGCCAGGCATTGTGCGCCCAGCCGCCGCAACAGGGCGGCGCGGCCCTCCAGCCCGGCCAGGGGATTGGCGCCCGAGACCTGGAAGCCCTCCGCCAGCGCCTCGGTGGTCAGGGCGGCCAGGGCCTGGGCGTCGACCCGCCAGGGGTCGCGCTCGGTGATCGAGAAGACCCCCGCCTCGAACATCCGCAGGGAGGCGATGGCCAGGCCCTCGGAGCGGGTCAGGGTCACGCCGGTGCGGGCGTCGCGATAGGCCCAACCGGGTCCCGAGCCGGCGTCCAGCAGCACCGAGACGATGGCCAGGTCGAACTCGGTCCGCGCCCGATTTGCGGCGCCCGGCCAGGCGCGGGAGTCCGCGACCGGCCCCCAGAAGTCCTGACCCTGGATGGCGAAATGCCGCCAGCGGGCGTGGAAGGGCACGGCCAGGGTCGGATACTGGTCGCGGATGACGGCGGCGACATAGCGCGCCGTCTCCGGCAAGCGGTCCAGATCGACGCGCCAGTGCTCAAGGCCGTCGGCGACACCGATGGCCAGCATCTCATGGGCCCGCTCGCGGACAGCGGCGGGGGTCAGCAGGCTGCGCGCCTGCCCGGCGTCAGAACTGCTCAAGATCGCGGCCCACCACGCGGGTCAGCTCGTCGGCGGACTTGGCGCCTTCGGGCGTGAAGTAGCCGGCCGCCTTCTTGGCCTCCATCTCGACGGAGGCGTCGGGCGGGATCAGGTAGTCTGGGATCGGCACGCGCTCCCCGATCTCGATGCCCGAGCCGGTGAGGGCGTCGTGCTTCATGTTCGACATGGAGACGAAGCGGTCGATCTTCGTGATCCCAAGCCAGTGCAGGATGTCCGGCATCAGCTGCTGGAAGCGGGCGTCCTGAACGCCGGCGACGCATTCGGTGCGCTCGAAATAGGTGGCCGCCTGGTCGCCGCCCGGCTGGCGCTTGCGGGCGTTGTAGACGAGGAATTTCGTGACCTCGCCCAGCGCCCGGCCTTCCTTGCGATTGTAGACGATCAGGCCCGCGCCGCCGTTCTGGGCCTCGTGCACGCATTCCTCGATGCCGTGGGTCAGATAGGGGCGGCAGGTGCAGATGTCGGAGCCGAAGACGTCGGAACCGTTGCACTCGTCGTGGACCCGGCAGGTCAGTCGGCGCGCCGGGTCGGCGATCGCGGCCGGATCGCCGAAGATATACAGGGTGATGCCGCCGATGGGGGGCAGGAAGACCTTGATGTCGGGGCGGGTGACCAGGTCGGCGTACATGCCGCCGGTCTGTTCGAACAGGGTGCGGCGCAGGGCGGTTTCGGTGACGCCGAAGCGTTCGGCGATGCCCGGCAGATACCAGACCGGGTCGATGGCGGCCTTGGTGACGGCCACGTCGCCGGTGTCGTGCACCACGGTCCCGTCGACCTTGATCCGGCCGGCGGCGATGGCTTCGTTGATCTCGCTCAGCTGGAGCCGGGCGCGTGTCACGGCGATGGTCGGGCGGATGTCGACGCCGTCCTGGATCTCGGCGGCGAAGTCCTCGGCGACGCGGGCGCCCCAGGGGTCCAGCGAGACGATCTTGCCGCCGTCGGTCCACTGCGGGAACGGCCCCATGGGGGTGGTCGGCGAGGTGTTGGTCAGGTCGGGCCGGTTGTTGGCGCTCATGGCGCCCGACGACACGGCCAGGGCGCGATACACCGAATAGGCGCCGCCGTGGGCGCCGATGGCGTTGCGGTCGCTACCCGAATTGACGGTGCCGATGACGGGGCCGCGTTCCCGCGCGGTCGGCGCGCCCCAGTTCAGGGGGAAGCGGCTGACGGTTCCCGCACCAGGGTGGGAGTTGAGCCGGATGTGGCTCGGTCGGTTGGACATGTTTCCTCGCTCGATCCGGCTTGTTGTTTTTCTTGCGCCGGACTCATCAGGACACACCCGATCAGACGTGCTGTCCAGTGGGTTGAACGAGTCCCGGCGACCGGCGTTTTCAGCAGGCATCAAGGGAGTTCATCATGGCGGCCCGCCCTACCTGGCAGGGACATCTGAAGCTGTCGCTCGTGACCTGCCCGGTCGCGCTGTACACGGCGACGTCGAGCGCCGGGCATGTCAGCTTCCACCTGATCAACCCGGACACCAACAACCGCATCCGCATGGCGCCGGTCGATTCCGGTACGGGCGAGCCGGTGGAACGCGCCGACCTGGTGAAGGGCTTTGAGGTGTCCAAGGACGAGTACGTCCTGATGGACGACGCCGACTTCGAGAAGGTGAAGCTGGAAAGCACCCGCACCATCGACATCGGCCAGTTCGTCGACGAGGACGACATCGACCGGCTGTACTGGGACGATCCCTTCTATGTCGTGCCCGAGAAGGGCGTGGGCGCCGAAGCCTTCGCCGTCATTCGCGACGCCATGAAGGCGGCGGGCAAGATCGCCATCGGCACGCTGGTTCTGCGCAATCGCGAGCGGCAGATCGCGCTGGAAGTGCGGGGCAAGGGGCTGGTGGCCTGGTCCCTGCGGCCCCATGACGAGGTGCGCGACGCGGGCGACTTCTTCGACGACATCCCGGCGGTGAAGGCCGACAAGGACATGGTCGAGATCGCCACCCGCATCATCGACCAGAAGCAGGCAGACTTCGATCCGTCGGAGTTCAAGGACCGTTACGACGACGCCCTGAAGGCCCTGATCAAGGCCAAGCAGAAGGGCGGCAAGAAGGCCCTCGTCGCGGCGCCCGAGCCCGACGACACCAACGTCATCGACCTGATGGCGGCGTTGAGGAACAGTTTGAAGGGGTCGGCGACGGGGGCGAAGAAAGCCCCGGCGAAGGCCAGGGCGCCCGCGAAAAAGAGCGCGGCGAAGAAGCCTGCGGCCAAGACCAAGGCGGCCTAGGGCGATCAGCGAGCGGCAGTTGGGGGCGTTTCAACGCCCGCTCCCGCGCGATGCGCTTGACCGCGCGGGCCCGTCAGGCCCTGATCGGGTCATGACGGACATCCCAGCTCCCTCGGCGGTCGTGGTCGGCGCATCGGGCGGTCTGGGGGCCGCACTGGTGACAGCGCTCAACGGCACAGAGCGCTTCAGCCGCGTCCACGCACTGTCGCGGGCGACCGGACTGGATCTGGAAGACGAGGCGTCGATAGCGGCGGCGGCCACAGGGATAGACGGCGGGGGTCACCCGGGTCTGGTGCTGGTTGCGTCAGGCGTCCTGCATGGCGGGTTCGAGCCCGAGCGAAGCTACCGTGCGATTGACCCTGTCCACATGGCTCGGGACTACCGGATCAACACGATCGGACCCGCCTTGGTCGCCAAACATTTTCTGCCGCTGCTGCCCCGCGAGGGGCGCTCGGTGTTCGCGGTCCTTTCCGCGCGGGTCGGATCGATCGGCGATAACCGGCTCGGCGGTTGGCACAGCTATCGGGCGTCGAAGGCGGCGCTGAACATGATGCTGCGTAATCTGGCGATCGAGATGGCCCGCACCCATCCGCAGGCGGTGGTGGCGGGCCTGCATCCGGGCACGGTCGACACCGCCCTGAGCGCGCCGTTCCAGCGCGGGGTGAAGCCGGGCAAGCTGTTCAGTGCCGCTCAGTCCGCCGGTTATCTGCTGGATGTCATCGACGGGCTGCGGCCGGCCGACAGCGGCGGCGTGTTCGCCTGGGACGGCGTCCGGATACCTGAATAGACGAGGCGACAAGGCCGGGAGGCTGATCGAGCCGCCTGCTTGACTCCCTCACACAGTATGTCGCATACACTGTGCGTCACACACTATGTGACGCAACAGGAGGAACGGCATGGACGCCGATCCGGACCTTTTTGAAAGCATGCGGCTGGAGTTGCGCCGCGGGTCGCTGGTGCTGGCGGTGCTCGCCTGTCTCAGGACCGAGCGGTACGGCTACACCCTGCGCCAGGCGCTGGCCGCCGACGGGCTGGAGATGGAGGAATCGACCCTCTATCCGCTGCTGCGCCGGCTGGAGAGCCAGGGCCTGCTGGAGAGCGAGTGGCGCGAGGAGGAGAAGCGCAAGAAGCGCTTCTACCGCCTGTCGCCCGGCGGCGTCTCGATGCTCGCCGCGCTCACCGACGAATGGCGGGGCATCAACGCCTCGCTCGACAAGATTCTTTGAAATTCCAGGGACGAGGGGAAAGTCTGATGGACCTGATTGATCGCTATCTGAACGCTGTCGCCGCCCAGCTGCCGCAGGACCAGCGGGCCGATATCGTCGCCGAGTTGCGCGACATGATCCTGAGCCGCTTCGAGGAGAAGGAGGAGGCCCTGGGCCGTCCCCTGACCGAGGCCGAACAGGAAGAAATCCTGCGCGATGTCGGCCATCCGCTGTCGGTTGCGGCGCGCTATGGCTCGGGGCCGCAGCATGTGGTGGGGCCGGAGCTCTATCCCTGGTGGATGTTCGGCGTGCGCGCCGGCCTGATCGCCATCGTGGCGATCACCGCGATCGGGGCGCTGGTGCGCATCCTGATCGGCGACGAGGAAGTCGGCCGGGCCATCGGCCAGGCGTTCCACAGCATCTTCAACGGCGCGATCATGCTGATCGGTTTCGCCACCCTCGGCGGCTTCATCATCGAGCGGCAGAAGGAGAAGCCCAGCTTCCTGCGCGAATGGCGGGTCAAGGACCTGGGCCTGTTCGAGTTCGGCGGCGGGCTGAACGCCGAGGCCGTCTCGCGCGGCCTGAGCGAGGGCGACTGGACGCTGAAGACGCCGCGCAAGGGTCGTCGTGCCTCCCCGATGGCGCGGGCCGTGGGCAGCGCGGTGGGCTGGAGCGTGGTCCTGCTGTGGTGGATCGGCTGGCTGCCGCTGACGCACACGACGCCCGAGACCCTGGGCGCGGTGGTGGGCGGCGTCGACTACGGCCGGATGCTGAGCCAGATCCATACGCTGCTGTACTGGCCGGTGATCGCCTTCGGGCTGGCGCGCGTCGTCTTCGACGTGATGCGGGTGGCGCGGCCTGACGGGGTGCGGTTCACGGCCCTGGGCGACATCGGCTTCGGCCTGGCGGAAGGCGCGCTGTTCGGCTGGCTGTGGCTGTACTCGCCCCTATCGAAGGTGGTGTTCGTCCCGACCGTCGAGGCCTTCATGTCGCGGGTCACCAACACCATTCAGGAAGGCTGGTGGCCGCTGTCGACCGTCCTGATGCTGTGCATCGCCTTCGGCTTCGCCAGCGCGGTGGTGAAGGTGGCCCGCTCGGCCTTCCGTCTTGTCACCGGCTATGACGAGCGGCTGCCGAAGGTCTGAGCGGCGCGCGGATAGACTGGGGTGGAAAGTGATTAGTGGTTAGTGACTAGTGGTTCGATGTCGCGGGCGGGGGCTCACAATGACCCAGCACCGGCGTCGCAGCCGCCATCCACTAATCACGAGCCACTAACCACTGGCCGGGCTCCTTGGCGGCCGACTGTGCACCCGCCGCCCACACCCATGTCCGAAAACCGCGAGCGTTTGCGGAGCGGCGGGCCTATCTTCCCGGTCATGGAAAACGCGAGCGAGCTTGATCAGGAGGCCTGCTACCGCGCCGTGCTGACGCGCGACGCGCGGTTCGACGGGCGGTTCTTCGGCTGTGTGAAGACCACGGGCATCTACTGCCGCCCGGTCTGTCCGGCGCGGACGCCGAAGCGCGAGAACATGATCTTCGTGGTCACGGCGGCGGCGGCCGAGGAGGCGGGTTTCCGCGCCTGCCTGCGCTGCCGGCCCGAGACGGCCCCGGACATGGGCGCCTGGCGCGGGACCTCCAACACTGTCAGCCGGGCGCTGGCCCTGATCGAGGCGGGCGCCCTGGACGAAGGCGACGTAGACGGCCTGGCCGGCCGGCTGGGGGTCGGCGAGCGGCACCTGCGCCGCCTCTTCCGCCAGCATCTGGGCGCGGCGCCGGTCAGCGTGGCGCAGACCCGCCGGGTGCTGCTGGCCAAGGCGCTGATCCACCAGACGGACCTGTCGATGGCGCAGGTGGCGCTGGCCTCAGGCTTCGGCAGCGTGCGGCGCTTCAACGAGACCTTTCAGGCCCTGTATGAGCGGCCGCCCTCGGCGCTGCGGCGCCGCGGCGAGCGGGCGCACGAGGGCGGGGTGGTGCTGAGCCTGCCCTACCGCCCGCCCTATGACTGGGACGCGATGCTGGCGGCGCTGGCCGGGCGGGGCGACACGGTCGAGGGCCGCAGATGGTCGCGCGTCCTGACCCGTGAGATCGACGGCGCCGAGGGTTCGGTCTCGGTCGAGCCGGGCGCGGCGGGCCGGGTCTCGGTCTGTGTCGAGACGGCCGAGCTGAAGGCGATGCCGGGCGTGCTGGCGCGGGTGCGGCGGGTGTTCGACCTGTCGGCGGATCCGGACGCCATCGCCCGTGACCTGTCCGCTGACGCCCTGCTGCAGCCGCTGGTCGCGGCGCGGCCGGGGTTGCGGCTGCCGGGCCTGTGGATCGACGAGGGCGCCGATCCGCCGAACGACCGACTGGAAGACGAACGCCTGACCGCGCGCGCCGAACGCTGGCGACCGTGGCGGGCCTATGGAGCGCTGCACCTGGCGATGGCCGGGATCAGCGGCGCGGATGTGACGGAGAACGACGATGCGAAACGTGCAGCCTGAAACCCTGACGCTGGACCGGGTGGCGACGCCTGTCGGCGACGTCCTGCTGGTGACCGGGCCCGAGGGCGCGGTGCGGGCGTTGGACTTCGCCGGATACGAGGACCGGATGCACCGCCTGCTGGGACGGCACAGTCCCAACGCGGCCCTGGCCGAGGGCCGGGCGCCGGAGGGCGTGAGACGGGCGGTCGAGGCCTATTTCAGCGGGGACGTGCAGGCGCTGGACGCCCTGCCGGTGAAGACCGGCGGCACCGACTTCCAGAAGGCGGTCTGGGCGGCGTTGCGCTCCATCCCGGCGGGCGAAACGCGCAGCTACGGCCAGCTGGCGGCGGCGATCGGGTCTCCGAAGGCGGTGCGGGCGGCGGGGCTGGCCAACGGCCAGAATCCGATCGCCGTGATCGTGCCGTGCCACCGGGTGATCGGCGCGAACGGGACCCTGACCGGCTATGCGGGCGGGCTTGAGCGCAAGCGCTGGCTGCTGGCCCATGAGGGGGTCAGGACCGCTTGACGAGACCCTGAGTCTGCGTGTCACTGCGCGCGGGCTGTTTGGGGTTTTTAAGATGAAGACGGAACTTTGTTTGGGTCTGGCCATGATGGCCGGGCTGGGATTTGCGTCGGCCGCGGTCGCGCAGGACGATGACTGGGAATTCCAGGAAGATCCGGCGCGGCAACTCTCGATCGCGGCGGCGCGGTATGACGCGGGCCAGATGATCGTGGTCCAGTGCCGGCAAGGCGGTTTGACCGTGGTTCTGACAGGCATGCCGGTGACGCCCGGAGCTATCCAGGTGGATGCCACGCGCGCCGACGGCCGCGCCGTCTCTCAAGGCTGGCTGCCGGCCGGCGCGCCCGGCGCTTACCGGTCCGCGTCGTCGGGACGGGCGGCGCGGTTCATGCGGGGGGGCGGGCTGTACGTCCTGCGTACGGAATCGCCGGCCTTCCGGGCGTCGTTCGACCTGCCGACGCAGTCCGCAAACCTTGATCGCGTGATCACGGCCTGTGGATGGGCGATCGAGGATGATCGCGATCTGATCGCGGACGCCACCCAAATCAGCCTCGTCGATCCCGACGATACGCCCTCCCGTCCGCGGGCCCGATCCGCGCGGGGCGCGCCTCGCGCTCCGACGCCTCGTCCGGAGGCGCCCGCGGTTCCGCCGCCGCCGCCGCCCTCCGAGTACAGCGTCAGCTGCATCGTCCGCGACCTGCATCTGCGGAACTGTCGGGCGGAGCATCCCGCCAGTGACCGGGAACGCGCCGTCACGGCCACGGTCCGGCAAAACGAAGGGCGCCGGGTTTACGCCCTGGAAGGCTCCACCGCCGCGGACAGCGAGGGCAAGCAGGTGCACATGACCGGCCCAATGATCCGGGTCGTGCGCGAGCCCTGAGTGTCGCTGTTTCAACAGGCCGGGGCTTGCAATCCCCGGCCATCGGCCTAGATTGTCCCTGCTTATGCTAAAAGTGAGCATAAGTCGGCGGCGGGCCGATGAGCCGGGCCGCCGTTCTTAGGAACTCTGATTTGCTCATTTGGAGCAAAAGGGTGGATGGGATGGCGGACGGCATGTTCGGGCTGTCGAAGGACCTGGAGCGGGAGACCGCGCCGGTGTGGGCCAAGATCAAGGATCATGTGACGCCGCTGGAATGGCCGGCGCAGGCGGCGCTGATCCACGAGATCAACCAGCTGAAGCGCGAGCGCGACGCGGTGATCCTGGCGCACAACTACATGACGCCCGAGATCTTCCACGGCGTCGGCGACTATGTCGGCGACAGCCTGGGGCTGGCCAAGGAGGCCGCCCGGTCGAAGGCGAAGGTGATCGTCCAGGCGGGCGTGCACTTCATGGCCGAGACCTCGAAGATCCTCAGCCCGGAAAAGACGGTGCTGATCCCCGACCTGCGCGCGGGCTGCAGCCTGGCCGCCTCGATCACGGGTGCGGACGTGCGCCTGATCAAGCAGCATTACCCCGGCCTGCCGGTGGTCACCTATGTGAACACGACCGCGGACGTGAAGGCCGAGACCGATATCTGCTGCACCAGCGCCAACGCCGTGCAGGTGGTGGAGTGGGCGGCGAAGGAATGGGGCGTCGACCGCGTCATCCTGATCCCCGACGAATACCTGGCGCGCAACGTGGCGGCCCAGACCACGGTGGGGATCATCGCCTGGAAGGGCCGCTGCGAGGTGCATGAGCGCTTCACCGCCCAGGACATCTCCGACATGCGGGCCGCCTATCCGGGCGCCGAGATCCTGGCGCACCCGGAATGCCCGGAGGACGTTCTGGCCGCGTCGGACTTCGCCGGATCGACCGCCGCGATGGTCGACTATGTCGAGGCGCGCCGTCCGAAACAGGTGGTGCTGATCACCGAATGCAGCATGGCGTCGAACGTCGCGGGCGACGTACCGGGCGTGCAATTCATCGGTCCGTGCAATCTGTGCCCGCACATGAAGCGGATTACGCTGGAAAACATTCGCGACTGCCTGTTGAAGATGCAGTTCGAGGTGACGGTGCCGGAAGAGATGATCGAGCGGGCGCGGCTGGCCGTGCAGCGTATGGTCGATCTGCCGCCGCCCGCCATCCCGGCGCGCTACGACCTGATCAAGGCGCGGCATCATGTGGCAGTGGAGTTGATCTGACGTGGTTCGAGTTTGGCGCATGCCGTTTGGCTATCTCATCCTGATCTGGCGCGATCGGAACCGGTGGATCGCCTTCAAGCCGGTCAGCGATCTGCGCCGCGTCTATGAAATCCTGGCGCGCCGCGGCGTGCCCAAGAACCTGTCGCGCGCCGCCCTGGCGAAGGCCAATCCCGCCGAGGCGCGCGCCTACAACCTGGACTGAGATCCATGCACTATGTTCCGCCCGTCCGCGTCGTCGCCGGCGTCGACCGGAAGACCCTGCGGCTTCTCGCCGTACTGGCCTTGTGGCTGAGGGCGGAAAAGGCCACGTCGCAGGGATGAGCGACATCGACACCCCCCGCCGTCCCGGTCCCTGGGACCCCCGCCCCGAAGACGGCCGGGCGCCCGTCACTCCGGCCGTCGACCCCGCGCGCGGGGCCGAGGCGCCGCTGGACAAGGGCCAGCATCCGGTCTGGGCCTTGATCTCGACCCTGCTGCTGGGCGGGCTGATCTACTACTGGTCCGGAAGTGTTGTGATCGTGGCGGCCGTGCTGTTCGGCCTGCTGGTCCACGAGTACGGGCATGTGCTGGCGATGAACCGTCTCGGCATGGGGCCCGCGCGCATCTACATCGTGCCCTTCCTCGGCGGGCTGGCCAAGGGTCAGCGGCTGCCGGTCAGCGAATGGCACGGGGTGCTGGTGTCGCTGGCGGGACCGGCGTTCGGCCTGCTGGCGGCCATCCCCTTCTATGGCCTGTATCTGTGGAGCGGGCAGGTGGTCTGGCTGCAGGGGGTGTTCGCCATCGCCTTCATCAACCTGATCAATCTGGCCCCCGCGCCGCCGCTGGATGGTTCCAAGGCGCTGGGTCCGGTGCTGGCCCGCATCCACCCCATGCTGGAGAAGGTCGCCCTGCTGGCCGTCGGCGCGCTGGCCGTCCTGTGGGGCGTGTCGAACGGCAGCTGGCTGTTTGCGGGCTTCCTGGCGCTGGCGCTGTTCAGCCACCTGCGCCGGGGCGCCTGGAGGCCTGAAGGGCGTCGCCTGAGCTGGGGCGAGGCCGCCAAGTCCACCGGCCTGTTCGTGCTGACCGCCGTCGCCTGCGTCGGCGTGGGCGTGGCCGCCCTGGCGCCCGGCGTGGAGACGCTGACCGAAAGCCTGACTCACGGCGCCCGCGTGTTCGAGTTCGGCCGTTGAACCGCATCCGTCATGACGGGCCGCTGATCATCGGCGGCGGGCTGGCGGGCCTGTCTGCCGCGCTGGAGGCCGGGCCGCGCCCGACGCTGGTGGTGACGCCGGCGCCTCTGCTGCAGGCCTGTTCCTCGGCCTGGGCCCAGGGCGGGGTCGCGGCGGCCCTGTCGGCGGAAGACCAGCCCGCGCTGCACGCCGCCGACACCGCCTCGGCAGGAGCCGGGCTGGTCGATCCGGAGGCGGTTCGCGCCCTGACGGATGATGGAAGACAGACGGTCGAATGGCTGGCCACGCTGGGCGCGCCTTTCGACCGGGACGCCGACGGCGGTTTCGCGGTCAGCCTGGAGGCCGCGCACTCGAAGGCTCGAGTGGCCCGGGTCGGCGGCGACGGCGCGGGACGGGCCATCCTGTCGGCGCTGGTCGCCTCTGTGCGCGCCGCGCCGCATATCGAGGTGTGGGAGAACGGACGGCTGCGCGCCCTGGTGCAGGACGCCACGGGCCGCGTGCGCGGGGCCGTGATCGAGCGCGACGGGCGCCTCGTCGAGGTGCTGGCCCCGGCGGTGGTGCTGGCGACCGGCGGGGCCGGCGGCCTCTACGCCCGCACCACCACCCCGGCGGCCCTGCTGGGCGAAGGCATGGCGCTGGCCTGGCTGGCGGGCGCCGAGATTCTCGATCCCGAGTTCGTGCAGTTCCACCCGACCGCGATCGACGTGGGCGTGGATCCCATGCCCCTGGCCACCGAGGCCCTGCGCGGCGAGGGCGCCCGGCTGATCGACGCCCACGGCGACTTCCTGCTGGGCGATGCGCCCGACGCCGACCTGAAGGCCCGCGATATCGTCGCCCGCGCCGTGCATCAGGCTCGGGCCGAGGGGCGCGGCGCCTATCTGGACGCCCGCGCGGCGGTGGGGGCGCATTTTCCCAACGAGTTTCCGGCCGTCTTCGCCGCCTGCATGCATGCGGGGCTGGACCCGCGTGAAACGCCGATCCCGGTCGCGCCGGGCGCGCACTACCACATGGGCGGGATCGCCGCCGGACTGGACGGGCGCACCAGCCTGCCGGGCCTGTTCGCCGTGGGCGAGTGCGCGGCGACGGGCGTGCACGGGGCCAATCGACTGGCCTCCAACTCCCTGCTTGAGGCCGCCGCCTTCGGACGGCGCACGGGCCGGGCCGCCGGTGCGGAAGCGGGCCGGGAGGGAAGGGTCGTGAAAGCCGTCGTCGCGCCCGACCTGGCGCCCGAAGCCCTGACGGCCCTGCGTGTGGCCATGAGCGACAATGTCGGCGTGGTGCGCGACGCCGCCGGGCTGACGCGGGCCCTGGCCCTGATGGAGCGACTGGAGCAGGACGCGCGCGGCGCCCTGCCGGTCATCGCCGCCCGCCTGATCGCCGGGGCCGCGCTGGAGCGGCGCGAGAGCCGCGGCGGCCACTACCGGTCCGACTATCCCGACACGGACGCCGATGCGCGCCATACCCGCCTGAGCCGCGCGCCTGTCGTGGCCCCCGCCGCCGTTCTGGCCGCCGAGTGAATCCCATGATCCCGACCCTGCCTGACCTGCTGATCGAGCCCGTGGTGCGACTGGCCCTGGCTGAGGATCTGGGCCGGGCGGGCGATGTGACGGCGAAGGCCTGCATTCCCGAAGACGCGCGGATGCGGGCGGTCTTCGCGGCGCGCAAGCCCGGGGTGCTGGCCGGAATCGACTGCGTGCGGCTGGCCGTGCTGGCCATGGACCCCAAGGCGTCGGTCGAGCTGAAACTACGCGACGGCGAGGCCTTCGAGGCCGGCGCGGTGCTGGCCGAGGTCGAGGCCGACGCCCGCGCCTTCCTGTCGGCCGAGCGGACGGCGCTGAATCTGCTGGGGCGGCTGTGCGGCATCGCCACCCTGACGCACGCCTATGTCGAGGCCGTTTCCGGGACAAAGGCGCGCATCGCCGACACCCGCAAGACGACGCCGGGCCTGCGCGCGCTGGAGAAGCACGCCGTGCTGTGCGGCGGAGGGCTGAACCATCGCTTCGGACTGGATGACGCGATCCTGATCAAGGACAACCACGTGGCCGTCTGCGGCGGGGTCGGCGAGGCCGTGCGGCGGGCCAAGGCGGCGGCGGGCCATCTGATGAAGGTGGAGGTCGAGGTCGACGGGCTGGACCAGCTGGACGAAGCCTTGGCTGAACGCCCTGACGTGATCATGCTGGACAACTTCACACTGCCGATGCTGCGCGAGGCCGTGACGCAGACGGCCGGGCGGGTAACGTTGGAGGCCTCGGGCGGGGTCAATCTGGAGACCGTGCGCGCCATCGCCGAGACCGGCGTGAACGTGATTTCGGTCGGCGCCCTGACCCACTCCGCGCCGTCGCTGGATATTGGTCTGGACGCGGTCTGAGGCCGTCCGGCGAACCTCGCTACGGAACGACCCGGGCGCAGGACGGTTTTCTTCCCGATACGGAAGGAGACTTCAGATGACCCACGCCCCCAGGATTCCCAAGGAACAGCGGAGTTTCGCTGACCGGGGCGGAAAGCCGCTGGACGACGCCAAACAGGCCGACCGTCGCGACCTCGAGACCGGCGCCCAGTCGGGCCAGCCGGGCGATGCGGATGTGAATCTCGATGAGCAGGGCCGGTTCGGCAACCTGCGTCAGAACCTGACCACCCACTGGAAGGTGCAGGAGCGCTGAGGATCAGGCGGCGGGCGTGGCCGGGGCTTCAGGCGCCGGGGCGGCGGTGACCGCCGGAGCAGCCGGCGCAGGCGTTTCGGCCTGCGGCGCGGCGCGGCCTTCCTGGGCGACCAGCAGGTTGTAAGCGACGGCGCCCACGTCACGCGCCGGGCCGGTCGGATCAAGGCTGGCCTGGATCAGCTGCGGCGCGGCGTCGGCGGCGGTCGAGCGGCGGGCGGCGTAGGAGAAGGCGCCGCTGGCGCCCGAACGGCCGCCGAAGCGGTAGAACAGGTGGTCACCGACCTGCGTCACGCGGATCAGGGAATTGCGCCACTGCGGCGCGACGCCGGTGGTGTGGAAATGGGTGGCGTTGCCGACGCTGCCGAACACCGAGCCGGACAGGGCGGCGGAGGCGATGGCGCGGGCCTGGTCCCAGGCGCCCCGGTTGACGCGGCCGCGCATCGAGCCGTCGCAGGTGAAGCTGAACTGGCAGCCGGTCTGGCGGCCCGCGCCCTGGAAGACGACGCCGCAAACGGTCTTCGGGAAGGCGGGGTGGCGGACGCGGTTCAGAACCACCTGAGCCACGGCGCGCATGCCGTCGCGGCCTTCGCCGCGGGCTTCGTAATAGGCGGCCTGGGTCAGGCAATCGAGATCGCGCGAGGCTTCAAGGGCGCCGCCGAGGCGGAAGGGCTGGGCCGCGATGGGGGCCGAGAGATTGACCTGACGCAGGCCGTCGGCGCGCAGCGGGGCGTTCCCGCGCAGCTGTTCCAGACGGGCGGTCAGCAGTTCGGCCTGGCGGTCGCGCTGGGTCGGGCCGGCGACGGTATAGGGGTCGTGACGGCGCGCGATGGTCAGCGCGCTTTCGTCCAGGCCGCCGGCCGCTGCGGCGAGGGCTTCCTCGGTGAAGCCGGCGGAGGTCGCGCCGTCGATACGTTCAGCCTGGGCCTGCACAGTCGAAGCCTTGGCCGCCGCGCCGCCAAGATAGGCGCCGCCCACAGCCAATCCCACCAGAGCGCCGAACATCGCCGCCGCCGTACCGGGCCGGATGCGGGCCACGTGTTCAGCAGGCGGGTTCGCGCGCGTCTGAGACGGTTTCGACAAAGGCTCGGTCCTGTTCGGCAGGGCGCAGTGCCGCCCCCGGGTAGTCTCGCCGCCGGGCGATGCGAGGATCGCGGACCGGCTGCAGCAGTTTCGATGTTCGGCGAATGAGCGGAAATCGAAGGACGCGCCTTAAGCCAGCCGTTTGTGGCGCCAATGTGGTTGATTCGCAAGAATTGGGTGCGGCGCAACATCGCGTGATGTCCGCAGTGAAGTCTGCCGGTTAAAGGGGGTTAACTCAGACTACATGGGACCAGTTAATGCGGCTTCTACTGTATTTGTCTTCGCTATCTCAACCTTTTGGCCCGGGCGGGTTGTCAGTCTTAGTCTTTCCTATGGGGTTGGTCTGTTATCGCGCGGTGGGTCGGGATGGCGTGCGACTTCCGGTTACAGCGTGGAACCCTCACGGCGACGCTGACGTTTGATGAACCGAACAGGAGAACCATCATGCGCCGTATCGCCACCGTATTCGCCGTCGCCGCCCTCGCCGCGGGAGCCGCCGCCTGTGGGCACACCATTGAACAGAAGGCCGCCACGGGCGCGGTCGCCGGCGCCGTCGTGGCCGGTCCGGTCGGCGCTGCGGTCGGCGGCGCGGCGGGCGCTGCCGTGGGTCACGCAGAGCGCCCCAAGTGACACACTGAGCGGGGCGGATGTGTTCATCCGCCCTCGCAACCTTGCTTTTCGCGCCCATATGGGGTTAGCGGACCCGCCCGGGGCTGAGCCACGCTCGCTCCGGCGTACGCGCATCTGACAATCGATCAAGGATACGACGACTCCACGCATGAGAGATCTGAAACAAACCGGCTTCACCGATCGCCTGACCGCCCAGCAAGAGGCCAAGAAGGCCCTGCTCGCCAAGTTCAAGCCGAAGGCCGCCGCCCCCGACCCTGAATTCGAGAAGCTCGCCGCCAAGCGCGCCGCCGAAAAGGAAGCCCTGCGTCAGCAGCACGAGCTGGCCAAGGCCGAGCAACGCCGCGAGAAGGCCGAGAAGGACGCCGCGCGTCTGGCCGCGCAGATGGCGGCCCAGGAAGCTGTCGACGCCGAGAAGCGCGCCGCCCGCAAGGAGCGCAAGCAGCTCACCAAGGAAGAACAGAAGGCCGCGCGCGACGCCCGCTACGCCGCCCGCAAGGCGCGCTCGCGCTGATCTGTTGACGAACACCCGCGGTCGCCCGTCAGGCGGTCGCGGGCGTCACTCCGCTCGGGCGGGAACCTGCCCCAGAATGTCGGCCAGTTGCGCGCCTGAATAGGGCTTGCGCAGGAACGGCCACGGCGCGTCCGACAGGGCCTCGTCCACATCCTCGCCGGCATAGCCCGAGGTCAGGACGATCCGCATGTCCGGCCACTTCTTCGCACACTCGCGCGCCAACTCGATCCCGGTCATGCCGCCGGGCATGGCGATGTCGCTGAGCATCAGGTCGAAGCCTTCGACCTGCAGCATCTCCAGCGCGCGCGGGCCGGTGTCGGCGGTCGCCACGTCCATGCCCATGGCCGTCAGCAGGTCCAGCGCGATGGCGGCCACGCCCGGATCGTCCTCGACCAGCAGGATGCGGCGGGCCGTGACCTGCGGATAGGGCGATATCCCGCGTTCGACGGTCTCGAGCTCGCTCAGCCGGTCCAGCGGCGGCAGGTAGAGACGGATTTCGGAGCCCCGGCCCGGCGTGGAGGCGATGCGCACGCCGCCGCCCGATTGCCGCGCGAAGCCGTAGACCTGGCTCAGGCCCAGGCCGGTGCCCTTGCCGATGGCCTTGGTGGTGAAGAAGGGCTCGAACACGCGGCTGATCACCTCCGGGTCGATGCCCGAGCCGTTGTCCGACACGGTCACGCAGACATAGTCGCCCGCCGGCAGCTCCGGCACGTCGCCCCCACGGACCTTGCAGCTCTGCGTCTGAACGGTGATGCGGCCGCCCTTGTCGCCCACGGCGTCGCGGGCGTTGACGACCAGATTGAGAAGGGCCGCCTCGAACTGGGACGGGTCGACGTTCACCCGCGCCCCGCCGCGACGGAGTTTCAGCTTGAACTCGACGGCCTCGCCCACGGCGCGGCGCAGCAGGGGCTCGCTCTCGCGGATCAGGCCGTTGAGGTCCAGAGATTCGGGCCGCAGGGCCTGACGGCGTGAGAAGGCCAGGAGTTGGTGGGTCAGGCCTTCGCCGCGGCGGGCGGCGGCCAGGGCGGCCTCGCCGAGCTTCTTCTGGCGGGCCAGGTCGGTGGGCGAGCGCAGCATCATGTCCAGCGCGCCGATGACCACGGTCAGCAGGTTGTTGAAGTCGTGCGCCACCCCGCCGGTCAGGCGGCCGACGGCCTCCATGCGCTGGGCGTGCATCAGGTCCGCCTCCGCCTTGGCCTTCTCGGCCATGGCTTCGCTGACGCGCTCCTCGAGCAGTTCGTTGATGCGCTTGAGGTCTTCCTCGGCCTGTCGAGCCTCGGTGATGTCGATGTTGGCGCCGACGTAGCCCTGGAAATGGCCGGCGCCGTCGAAGCGGGGGATGCCCTCGCAGCGCAGCCAGCGGCGGCCCATCTGCGGGTGGACGATCTCCATGATCCCTTCATAGCGGTCGCGCTGCGCCAGGGCGGTCAGGAAGCCGGAATGGAAGGCCTCCAGTCCGTTGGCCGACATGGTGGCGGCCCAGTTGGCCTGCAGGTCCTCGTCACGGCGGACGCCGAAGAAGGTGCGGTAGCGCCTGTTGGCGAACACGACGGCGCCGGTCTCGTCGGTCATCCACATCTGGGCCGGGGCGCTGTCGGCGACGGTGCGGAAGCGGGTCTCGGACTCCGTCAGTCGGGCCTGGGCCTCGCGGATGTCGGTGACGTCGAAGGCGACGCCCACGAAGCCGATGACCTCGCCGTCGGCGTCCAGCCGCGGGCGCGAGAAGGACTTCAGCCAGCGGTACTCGCCGTCATGGCGCAGGTAGCGGGCCTCCATCGAGAAGGGCTGGCCGGTGGCCTCGCCCGCGATGGAGTCCTGGATGATGCGTTCATGGTCGTCGACGTGGATCACGGCGCGCCAGTCGGCCAGCCGAGCCTCCTCGTAGGAGCCGCCGTTGTAGGCGACATAGGCCTGGTTCACGAACTCGCGCACCCGGTCGGCGCCCGTGACCCAGATCAGCACCGGGGCGGTGTCGGCGATGGCGCGGAAGCGTTCCTCGCTCTCGCGCACGGCGCCCTCGGCGCGGGCGCGTTCAATCTCCGTCCAGGTGCGGCGCCCGACCTCCTGCAGCAGTTTGGCCTCGGCGTCGGTCCATTCCCGGACCGTCGAGTTATGGACGTAGAGGAAGGCCCGCAGGCGCCCGCCGCGATGCAGAGGCGCGCGCATGAGGGCGCGGGTGCCCAGCCGCTCGAACGCCTGGAGCGCGCCGCGCGTCCGCTTGTCCTTGCGCACGTCGGCGATGCGGATCAGCCGACCCTCGGCCAGGTCGCTGATCAGGTCGGCGCCGAGTTCCCCGAGGCTGAACTGGCCCTGGGCGCTGACCGCCCCGGTAGTCCAGTCCCGGCTCATCGACACCAGACCCCGCTCCTGGTCGACTTCGCCATAGCCGACGCGGTCGGCCCCGAGTTCGTCACCCAGCGAGCGTTCGACTTCGGCCATGATGTCGTCGGGCGTGGTCAGGTCGCGCAGGCGGTCGGTCAGGGATAGCAGGAAGCTCTGGCGGCGTTCCTGGGCCTCAAGCGCCTGCATGGCGTTTCGGGTTTCGGTGATGTCGAACGACATGCCGACGTAGCCCAGGAAGGCGCCGGCGGCGTCGAAGCGTGGATTGACCGCGATCCGCATCCAGCGCCAGTCGTTGTCGAAGCGAAGGAAGCGCGCCTCGAAGCCGTAGGGATGATGGCCCGGCCGGGCGACCTCCATGACGGCGGTCATCTCGGCCACGTCGTCCGGATGGACGCTCTGGCGCCAGACCGAGCCCAGAATGTGCTCGGCGGGGCGGCCGTAGAACTCGACCAGCGCCTTGTTGACGAATTCGACTTCGGCGTGGGCGTTGGTCATCCACACCGGCGAGGGCGCGGTGTCCGCCATCAGGCGGAAGCGGCTCTCGCTTTCCCGCAGCGCGGCCTCGGCGGCCTTGGCGGCGGTGATGTCGACGACCACGGCGATGAAGCCCATCGGCTCGGCCGTGGGGGAGGTCAGGGCGCGCAGGCTGGTCAGGGCCCAGACAGTCGAGCCGTCCGGCCGCAGGTAGCGTTTCTCGATCGTGCCGTCGCCGCCCGCGCGGGCCGCGTCGAGCGCGCTCCTGGTCAGGGCGATGTCGTCGGGGTGGGTCACGTCGCCGGTGGTGATCCCGACGGCCTGGTCCGGCCTCAGGCCGAGAATCTCGGCGAAGCGGGCGTTGCTGCTGACAATCTTGCCGTTGAGTCCGACGCGGGCGATGCCGGCGGACGCCTGCTCGACCATGGCGCGCAGTTCGGACGTGGTTTCGTCGACCAGGCTGTCAGAGGCGCGCAGGCGGCTGACGGTGTCGTCCAGATCGCGCAGGGTGGAGCGCAGCGAGGCGCCCAGCACCGTGCCGAACAGACCCGCGAAGATGAAGCTGGCCACGCCGACCGCCAGACTGGTCGCATTGAACGCTATCAGGCCGCCGGCCAGCTGGGTCAGGGCGACCGCGCCGACGATGCTGACGATGATGGCGGCGTAGCCGGCGAACCGGCCGCCCCAGAGGGCGGCGATGAGGACGGCCGGCAGAAGCACGGTCAGGCCGCTGGCGCCGCCGAACAGGGGTTGCAGCATCGCGCGGACAGCCAGTCCCGCGGCGCCGCACAGCAGGCCGGTCAGGATCGCCTGACCGGGGCGCCCCGGCTGGGCCAGCGCGAGTTGTCTGAAGAACCTGTCCGCCCCCAAGCCGTTTCATCCCTGCGCGGCTGTCGATCAGCGCGACAGACTGCAACGCTTTCTCGCCAAGGGCGTTCCCGAACGCCCTATATATCCCATTGTGTCATCAAGCACGCCTATGGTCGGACTTGGCCGCGGCCGTCCGGGCGCCTAATTGTATCGCCGACCTTACAGCCTTTCTGAGCAGGATCTCCCCATGACCGTGACCATCGACACCGGCCTGAGCAAAACCGAACGCAATGACGTCGCGACGGAACTGACCAAGGTTCTGGCCGACAGCTTCGCGGTTTATCTGAAGACGCACGGCTATCACTGGAATGTCCGCGGGCCGGAGTTCTTCGGCTATCACAATCTGCTGGAACAGCAGTACCGCGACATCTGGGCCGCGCTGGACGACATCGCCGAGCGCATCCGCGCCCTGGGCGTGCTGGCCCCGCAGAGCTTCTCCGGCTTCGGCAACCTGACCTCGATCAAGGACGGCGATCCCGAGAAGGAAGCCGGCCCGATGCTCAAGGAACTTCTGGGCGACCACGACACCCTGATCGCCACGACCCGCAAGGCGTTCGAGGTGGCCGACGCCGCGGGCGATGAGGCCTCGGCCGACCTGCTGACCCAGCGTCTGGCGGCGCATGAGAAGTTCGCCTGGATGCTGCGCTCGACCCTGGGCGGCCGGTAAGGCTGGTCGAACGGCGCTTTTCCGCCCGAAAAGCGCCGCCCTTCGTGGGCATGAACCTTGCTCCGGTCCCGTGATCGGACGCTTTGGAGACGGACGCTGAACAGGACGACCCTGACCTCGGCAGTGAAGGCGGCGCGACGGCTGGGGCCGGCCGTGCCCGTTGTGCTGGCCGTTTTCGGTGTGGCCATGGCGGCGTCTTCGACCCCCCGTCCCGAAATCGACCGGCGTGTCGAAGCGGTGCGCCAGCTGACCGGCGGCGATCTGTCCGACAAGGGGCTGAGCGCCATCGCTGGGCGGATGACGCCGTCGCAGCTGGCCCTGGCCGAGCGGTTCGATCCCTCGCTGCGCCGCGCGGCCCTCTACGGCCTGACACCGGGGTGGGAGAGCCTGACGCTGGCGGGCAAGCCGACGCTGGACTTCGGCGAGACCGGCCTGGACGCCATGCGCCTGAACGCCGCCACGCCGACGACGTCGGGGCTGTTGCGCGCCGCCCAGCCCTTCGTCTTCCGTCCCGCCTCGGCTGAAGATCGCCGCCGCGCCCAACGCTGCCTGACGCAGGCGATCTATTACGAGGCGGCGCTGGAACCGACCGAGGGCCAGGAGGGCGTCGCCCAGGTGATCCTGAACCGCGTGCGTGACCCCAACTACGCCAACACCGTCTGCGGCGTCGTCTTCGAGGGCGCCGAGCGGACCACCGGCTGCCAGTTCAGCTTCACCTGCGACGGCGCTCTGGGGCAGGCCCCGGTGGCCTGGGCCTGGGACCGGGCGCGCAAGGTCGCGGACCGGGCGCTGGCCGGCTACGTCTCGACCAGGGTCGGCACGGCGACCCACTATCACGCCGACTACGTCCACCCCTGGTGGGCCCCGACGCTGAACAAGCTGACCCAGATCGGGGCGCACATCTTCTATCGCTGGAAGGGCGTCTACGGCGAACCGGCGGCCTTCCGTCAGGCCTATGCCGGGCGTGAGCCGCTGATCGATGAGGCGCGCTTCTCGAAGCCCCGCATCCAGATTCCCGACGCGACCACCGTGGCCGAGGCGGACGCCGCCCTGACCCTGGCCGCCGCCAATGGTCAAAGCGCCATGCGCACGGTCGAGATCAACGGCCAGACCCGTGTGGTGGGCGTCACCTCGCTGGGCGGTCGTCGCCAGGCCACGGCGCAGGACATCGCCGCCATCAACCAGCGGCTGGCCGCGTTCGAGACCCCAGCTCCCGCCGCGGCTGCGCCCACGCCCCCCGCGCCCGGCGTGACGCCCATGGATGTCGAGGAAGTCGGTCGTCCCTCGTCCTGATGATCTCGGTTGTCATTGCAACGCTGAGCCGCCAATCGCATTGATATGAGCCGTGCGCCTTGCGCGCGCCGTCAGAGGTTCGCTTGTCAGCTCCTTCCGATCCGTCGCCCGCCTGGGCCGAAGCCGACCGTCTGGCGGCGCTTCGCGCCTTCGATGTTCTCGATACCGAGCGTGAACCGGCATTCGACGGGATCGTGACCCTGATCGCCCGGGTCTTCGATGCGCCGATCGCGGTGGTCAATCTGATCGATGAGGAGCGGCAGTGGTTCAAGGCCGAGGTGGGGCTGGGCGTCCGGGAAACGCCGCTGGCCACCTCCTTCTGCGCCCACGCCCTTCTCGAGCAGGACCGGATGATCGTTCCGGACGCCACTGCCGACGAGCGGTTCGCCTGCAACCCGCTGGTGACGGGCGAAAGCGGCCTGCGGTTCTACGCGGGCCAATTGCTGAAATCCGCCGAAGGACTGCCGATCGGCACCCTGTGCGTTCTCGACACCCGGGTCCGGCACGAGGGGCCGACGGCGCTGCAGCTTGAGGCGCTGGAGGTGCTCGCCGCCCAGGTCATGGCCCAGCTGGAACTGCGCCGGGCGCTACGCCAGCGGCAGCAATCCGAATCCCAGTTCCAGGCGGTCGCGGATTCCATGCCGCAGATGGTCTGGTCGACCCTGCCGGACGGCTTCCACGACTATTACAACGCCCGTTGGTACGAGTTCACCGGTGTGCCGGAGGGCTCGACCGACGGCGAGGGGTGGAACGACATCTTCCACCCCGACGATCAGGAGCGGGCCTGGACCCGTTGGCGGCAGTCGCTGACGACGGGCGAACCCTATGAGATCGAGTACCGGCTGAGGCATCGCTCGGGCGTCTATCGCTGGACCCTGGGCCGGGCCATGCCGATCCGCGACGAGAGCGGCGAGATCGTGCGCTGGTTCGGCACCTGCACGGACATCGACGACCTGAAGCGGATGGAGCAGTCCAAGGAGCTGCTCAGCCAGGAGCTGAGCCATCGCATCAAGAACATCTTCGCCGTCGTTTCGGCCCTGATCGCCCTGTCGGCGCGGCGGTTCCCCGAGGCCAAGGCCTTCGCCACGGCGCTGCGGACGCGGATCAACGCGCTGGCCCGCGCCCATGAGTTCGTGCGGCCCCATACCGAGACCTCCCGGCCCACCGTGGGAACGATGACCCTGCACGCCTTCCTCGCCGACCTGTTCAAGGCCTACGCCGGATCGGACGAAGCCGCGCGGGTCCTGCTGAGCGGCGACGACGCCACCTTCGACGACCAGGCGGCGACTTCCGTGGCTCTGCTTTTCCATGAACTGGCGACAAACGCCGCCAAGTATGGCGCCCTGTCGGTCGAGGGCGGCCATGTCGAGCTTGAGACACGGAACGAGGGTGCGCGTTTCATCCTGACCTGGCGCGAGCACGGCGGGCCGCCGGTCGCGGGACCGCCAAAACATTCAGGCTTCGGCTCTTCGTTGGCCACCCTGTCCGTCGAGGGACAGCTGGGCGGGCGGCTGGACCGGGACTGGGCGGCGGACGGCCTGTGTGTGGTCGCGGACCTTCCCGCAACGGCCCTGTCTCGTCGAAGGGCGGCTCTGGATGTCCGGTAACGGACATTGGCCTGAAACCTGCTGACGATCTGTGCGTTCTCCCTGTCCGCGTCCCAAAGATGTACGCGAACCTATTTGTGAAAGTCCGTGTTCCGCACTGCCTGATGACCGCCCGTATCCTTATCATTGAAGACGAAGCGCTCGTCGCCATGGAGCTCCGCTACGTGCTGGAGGACCTGGGCCATGAGGTGGTGGGCATGGCGTCGGACGCCCGGACCGCCCGCCATCTGGTGCGCGAGACCGAAGTCGATCTGGCGCTGGTGGACATCCATCTGTCGGACGGGCCGACGGGGGTCGAGCTGGGCCGCGAGCTGGGTCAGGACCTGGGGGTCTCGGTTCTGTTCATGACGGCCAACCCGGGCATGGTGCGCAACGGCGTGGCTGGAACCATCGGCGTCCTGTCGAAGCCGACGGACGAGCGCGCGGTGCAGACGGCTGTCGATTACGCCCTGCGTCGCCGCACCGGCCAGCTGATCGAATACGCCCCTCCTGGGCTGCAGCTGTTCGGCTGATCCGAGCGGGGCCTACCAGACCCCGATCTTCTCCGCTTCCTTGTGCGTGATCGGGTGGTGGGCCTTGGCGTGGTCTTCCTCGGCGAGGAAGCGCACGGCCTCCAGCGCGGCCATACAGCCCATGCCCGCCGCGGTGACGGCCTGGCGGTAGACGTCGTCGGTCACGTCGCCGGCGGCCCAGACGCCCTCGATGGCGGTGGCGGCGGTGCCCGGCTTCACGACCAGATAGCCCCCCTGCTTGGTCTCAAGCTGGCCGGCGAACAGTTCCGACGACGGGGCGTGACCGATGGCGATGAAGACGCCGTCAGCCGTGATGTCGCGGGTCTCGCCCGTTTCGACGTTCTTGATCCGCGCGCCGGTGACGTTGACGCCGCCGAAGCTGTTGGTCTCGCCCAGAATCTCGTCGATGGCGTTGTTCCAGACCACCTCGACCTTCGGGTGGGCGAACAGGCGGTCCTGCAGGATGCGCTCGGCGCGGAACTCGTCGCGGCGGTGCACGACGGTGACCTTGGATGCGAAATTGGTCAGGAACAGCGCCTCTTCCACGGCGGTGTTGCCGCCGCCGACCACGATGACCTCCTTGTTGCGGTAGAAGAAGCCGTCGCAGGTGGCGCAGGCGGAGACGCCGAAGCCCTGATATTTCTGCTCGCTCTCCAGACCCAGCCACTTGGCCTGGGCGCCGGTGGAGATGATGACCGTCTCGGCCAGCATCTCGGTTCCGGAATCCAGCGTCAGGCGGAACGGGCGCTGCGACAGGTCGGCCTTGACCACGATGTCGTGGATGACCTCTGTCCCGACGTGCTCGGCCTGCTTCTGCATCTGCTCCATCAGCCAAGGGCCCTGGATGACATCGGCGAAGCCGGGATAGTTCTCCACGTCGGTGGTGATGGTCAGCTGGCCGCCGGGCTGCAGGCCCGCGATCACGACGGGCTGCAGCATGGCGCGCGCCGCATAGATGGCGGCGGTCCAGCCGGCGGGGCCGGAACCGATGATGGCGACGCGGACGGTACGGAGAGTGCTCATGGCGCCTATTTAAGAGCTGATTCCGGATTCCGCGATGGCTAGGGTGGGCTCGGATCAAGGGAGTCGGGGATGAAGAAGAACAACGGCGCGGCCTTCCTGCCGCTCGGGATCGCCATGGGCGTCAGCATGGGGACGGCGATCGGGGTGGCGACCGACAACCTCGCACTGGGCCTCAGCCTCGGCGTGGCCATCGGCGCGGGCCTGGGCGTCGCCCTGATGGGCGCCGTCAACGCGGCCAAGGACAAGAACAAGAAGGACGGCTCGGACAGCAGCGGGACCGTCTATCCGGCCGACAGCCACCGTGACGGTCATGACAACAGTTCGGACGGCGGCTCCGACGGTGGCGGTTCCGACGGTGGCGGCGGTGGCGGCGGCGGGGACTAAAGCCCCAGCTTTTCCAGGATCATCCGCGAGGCCCGGTCGGTCTCGGCCAGCGGCTCATAGCTCCAGCGCTCCAGCGCGCCGTCGAACGGCCGCGCCGCGCCGCGCTCGCGCAGGTCTGCGTGCAGGCGGGCGAACTTGTCCGCCGGCTTGGTCGCCACCATCGGCAGGATGTGCACCGGTTTGCCGGTCGAGGCGGCCTCGGCGGCCATGTTGGCGCTGTCCTCGGTGACGAGGATCTGGTCGGCGGCCCGCAGGAAGGCGAAATAGGGATTGGCGCCGGTCCCGTCCCAGATCAGACCCGGCAGGTGGGACAGCCGCGCCGTCATCGCCGCCTTCGCCGCATCGGGCGTGCGGCGCGAGAAGGTCAGCATCAGCGACCCGCCCGCCGCCGTGATCGCCGCGGCGATGCGGTCGGCCAGGTCGGCGGCATGGGCCTCGGGCAGGTCGTGGGCGCGGGACTTGCCGCCGATCAGCACCGCCACGCGCGGGCGGGTCAGGGGATCCAGTCGGTCGGCGAAGGCCGCCGCGCTCTCCGCCAGCCGTGCGGCGGAGATGCGGTGCGGCGAGCCGGTGATCGACAGCACGTTCGACCCCTCGATCCCGTCATGCCGGGGCGCGACCACCAGATCATAGTCGCCGGTGCGCCAGCGCGGGTCCTGGGTCTGGACGACGAAGGTCTTCCCGCCCGAGCGGCGCTTGGCGATCAGCGACAGGGGCAGGGTCGCCCGGCCGGTGGCGATCCACACGTCCGGCCAGGCCTCGCCGGTCGCCGGGAAGGGATCGTCCAAGGCGGGGTCCAGCATCCACGGCGCCTTGAGGGCAGACGGCAGCTTGTCGAAGACCTTGCGCCACCGCACGCGTCGGACGGTGATTTCAGACGGCGAAAGGCGCTGGAGGGCTTCCGCCAACCCCAGCGCCTGATTTTCCATGCCGACCCGGCCGTCAGAGACGACCCGGATCGAAAGAGGCTTTTGCGAGCCTACTTCCACTCGACCTTGAGGATCTCATAGGCCTTCACGCCGCCGGGCGTGTTGACCTCGACCACGTCGCCGACCTCTTTCGAGATCATGGCGCGGGCGATCGGCGAGGCGATGGAGATCTTGCCCGCCTTCACGTCGGCTTCGTGTTCACCGACGATCTGATAGCGGCCCTCTTCCTCGGTGTCCTCGTCGACCACGGTGACCGTGGCGCCGAACTTCACCTGGCTGCCGGACAGCTTGGACACGTCGATCACCTGGGCGCGCGACAGTTTGTCCTCGATGTCGGCGATCGAGCCTTCAATCCAGCCCTGCCGTTCCTTGGCCGCGTGATACTCGGCGTTTTCGGACAGGTCACCGTGTTCGCGAGCCTCCGAAATGGCCGCGATGACGCTCGGCCTTTCGACCGACTTCAATTGCTTAAGCTGATCGTCGAGGACACGGTAGCCCTCGGCCGTCATCGGCACTTTTTCCATATGTCGTGAGTTTCTTGCTTCGCCCGACTGACAGACTACTCGGCACAGAGGTCGCTGGGCGCACGCGACCGGCCCAAGAGGGTAGGGCGCCAAGCCCAAAGGTTCAAGGGCGCGTCGCGCTCGCTGTTTTGCGGACCTGCCGGATCAGGCTCCAGGCCAGCCAGGCCACGGCCGCGAGGCCGACGACCATGAACAGGCCGGAGAGCAAAACGACGCCCGCGGCGATGAAGGCCAGGACGAAGGCGAGGGCCGCGACGAGGGCGGCGATGATCTGGACGGTCTTCAGGCGCATGAATCGTTAACGCGGCCCGCGCCCCGGGGTTTCGCCCGCCGAGCGATCACCCACGCCTGTGTCATTTCTGTCAGGAGATCAGGCGTAGGCGTAGGGACCGCCGCGTTCCAGGGCGCGTTGATAGGCGGGTCGGGCGTGGATGCGCTCGAGGAAGGCCTTCGCCTTGGCCATCTTCGGTCCGAACGGCGCGCGCGAGCCGGCGGCCTCCAGCGGGAAGCTCATCATGATGTCGGCGGCGCTGAAGCGGTCGCCCGCGAACCATTCGCCCTTGCCCAGTTCCGCTTCCCAGTAGGCCATGTGGTTGGCGATCTGCGGGTCGATCAGGCTGGCCCCGACCTTCTTCGAAATGCCCTGGGCGATGGGGCGGATCAGCAGGGGCGAACGTTGCGGGACGACGCTGAAGATCAGCTTCAGCAGCAGGGGCGTCATGGCCGAACCCTCGGCATAGTGCAGCCAGTAGGTGTAGCGCCGGGCCTCGGGCGTGCCGGCGGGCGGCTTCAGGCCCGGGTCGGGGAAGGTCTCCAGCAGGTATTCGACGATGGCGCCCGTCTCGGCGACGATGATTTCGTCGTGCTGGATCACCGGCGACTTGCCCAATGGATGGATGGCGCGCAGCTCGGGCGGGGCCAGCCGCTGGGCGTTCCGCTCATAGCGTTTGACCTCATACTCGACGCCCAGCTCTTCCAGCAGCCACAGCACGCGCTGCGAGCGGGAGTCGTTCAGATGGTGGACGATGATCATGGCCGGGCTCCGTCAGAGGATCACTGTTGTGCGGTGTTGACGCCGCGTCCGTCCAGAGGCGAACGCACAAGATGGATGGCGTCCGGCGCAAACCCCGCCTAGCTTCACCGCATGGCCGTTTCCCGACTTCGTTCCGCCCTGAAATCCCTCAGCCTCTGGGTGATGATCGCCCTGTTGGCCGGCCTGTTCGCGGGCGCCGCGGCGCAGGCCTGGGGCCTGCCGGGCGGAGAGGGGACGGCGACGCTGATCGCCTCCATCGGGTCCCTGTGGCTCAACGCCCTGAAGATGACCATCATTCCGCTGGTCTTCAGTCTGCTGGTGACCGGCATCGCCTCCATCGCGGATGCGGCTTCGACCGGGCGGCTGGCGCTGAAGGCGCTGCTGGTGTTCGGCCTGCTGCTGCTTGGCGCGGTGACCTACGCCTTCCTCGCGTCCGAGGGGCTGCACATGCTGTGGCCCATCAGCCCGGAGGGCGCGCGCACCCTGTTGTCCAGCGCGCCGGACGCCTCGGTGGTCATCAGCAGCGCCCACGGCGGCGGCCTGCCCGCCTTCCTGGCCAGCCTGGCGCCGCCCAACGCCGTGCGCGCGGCCGCCGAGGACGCCATCCTGGGCATCGTGGTCTTCGCCATCGCCTTCGGGTTCGCCACCACCCGGCTGGAGGCCCGCCTGCGCGCGCCGCTGGTGACCTTCTTCGAGGCCCTGTCCGAGACGATGATCGTCATCGTCCACTGGGTGCTGCTGGCCGCGCCGATCGGCGTGTTCGCCCTGTCCATGGGCGTGGGTCTGAACGCCGGTCTCGGCGCGCTGGGCGTGCTGGGCCACTATGTCGCCCTGGTGGTGCTGGCCCAGGTCGGGCTCATCATCCTGATCTATGTCGTGGCCGTGCCGTTCGGGCGCATCGGCCTGAGCCGGTTCGCGCGCGGCGTGGCCCCGGCCCAGGTCGTGGCCTTCTCGACCCAGTCCTCGCTGGCCAGCCTGCCGGCCATGGTCGAGCAGGCGCGCACGGCGCTGGGCGTGTCCACGGCGACGGCAGGGCTCGTCTTGCCGCTGGCGGTGGCGGTGTTCCGCATCACCAGCCCGGTCGCCAACCTGGCGGTGGTCATCTACGTCGCCCACCTGCACGGCATCCATCTGGGGCCGGCTTTGTGGATCGCGGGCGGGCTGACGGCGCTGGCGGTGTCGGTGGGCACGGTCGGCCTGCCGGGTCAGGTCAGCTTCTTCGTCTCCATCGCCCCGATCTGCCTGGCCATGGGCGTGCCGGTTCAGGTGCTGCCGCTGCTGCTGGCGGTCGAGGTGATCCCGGACATCTTCCGCACCATCGGCAACGTCACCGCCGACCTGGCCGCCGCGCGCATCGTCGAGGGCCGGGACGCCCTGGCGGACCCGGAGCCCGGGGCGGGGATCTAGGCCCGGGCGATCAGGCCTCGGCCGGTCCGGCTGCATTGCGGGGATGTTCGCCGGACTTTTGCGGAAGCAGCAGGATCAGGGCGACGATGACCACGGCGAGCACCGCCGACGCCAGAGGCCGACTGAGCGCCTGCCCTCCGTGATCCAGCGGCTTGTCCAGAAAATCGCCGACGACCGCGCCGAGCGGGCGGGTCAGGATGAAGGCGGCCCAGAACAGAAGAACGCGATTGACCCGCGTCCACAGCACCAGTCCCGCCACGACGGCGAGCAGGCTGCCAAACACCGCGGCGGCGCCCAGATAGCCCAGCCCGCCCGTGTCCGCCGCCCAGTCGCCGAGGGCGGTTCCGAGGGTCTGGGACAGGGTGATGGTCAGCCAGTAGAAGATCTCGACCCGGGGGCCGGCGATGCGGTCGGACGACACAGAACCGAGCGTCAGCTTCCATGCGGCCAAGGACGCCAGCACGGCAGCGAGCAACAACGCCGACCCGCCCGTGTAACCTATCCCCAGTGACCGTGTGGCGTAGTCGGCCAAGGTCGTGCCCGCCGTGGTCGAGGCGATGATGGTGGCCCAGTAGAGGAACGGGTGAAACCGCTTCGCCCGGATCTGGAGGACGACCAGCAGGATCAGCGCGGCGGCGAAGATCGCGGTGCCGGCCAGATAGCCCAGCTTCATCGTCATGCTGACGGTGTCGCCGCCCGTCTCTCCCAGTGTCGTGGCCAGGATCTTGATGATCCAGAAGCCCAGGGTGACGGCGGGGACCTTGGACAGGGCGTTGAGGCGGTCGGTTTCGGTCATCGGCTGAACCCCGCGCCTCTCGCGACGCATCGGAACGATCCGCCGCAAACGCGGCGAGATTGCGCCGTCAAGGCAGGGTGAACATCGCGTGCACCCAGCCCACGTCCTGGGCATGTTCCAGTGCTTCGAACAGGGGGATGACGAGCAGGAAGGCCAGGCCGTCCCGCAGGGTGGTCAGGAACAGGACGGGGCGGATTTCCAGCGTCTCCTGATCGCGCCATTTGCTGAAGTCCGGCCAGAAGCGAGGCGTACGGGCCATGTAGTCTTCGTAGACCGATCCGAAGGTGGCCTTCAGCCAATCCTCCTCACGGCGCACGGTGGCGTAGAAGACGAAGAAGGCGATCACGACGAAAAGGCAGGCCATGACAATCGAGCCGGTCTGGGCTCCCATGCCGAAGGCGCCGATGAAGCTGAAAACGTACAGTGGGTTGCGGCTGATCGAATAGGGGCCGCGATCGACGATCTCCGCCTTCTTGCGTCCCCCGATGTAGAGCGAACACCACGACCGTCCGACGATGCAGATGCCGATCAGGGCCAGACCGACCGATTCAATCGCCTCATGCAGGTCGCGCTCGCCGCTCAGCGTGTGGCTGATCGCGGCCAGACCGCAGACCGCGATCAGGCAGACCGCCAGGACGGCTTTGCGGATCAGCTGGACGCGCCGCAGGTGGTGAGGATCGGGAGCGGCCATCAACTCGTTTTCATCCTGGAGTTTCAGGTTCTCGATACGCCGCGGCCCCCGGCGGGTCCAGCGGCGTCCGCTTATCGGCTCAGCCCCCAGACAGCCGTCGCGACCCCGATCAGGTGAAGGACCACCGCTCCATTCATCAACCTGCGGAACAGCTGCTTGCGGGTTTTGTGGCGCAGCAGGACGGCGGCCAGCTCTGCGCCGACGCCGCCCCACAGAGAGGCAAGCAGGAGGGTGCGCTCGGGTATGCGTCGTCCGCCACCGCGCGCCTGCGCCTTGTCGTGGGCGAACAGGGCGAAGGCGGCGAGTTCAAGCGCCGCCAGCCCGATCAGCGCAAGAGCGGTCAGGCGTAGTCCTGGATCGGGCGGACATCCAGTTCGCCCGCCTTGATCGCCCCGATCGCCTGGGCGGCGGCCAAAGCCCCTGCGGCGGTGGTGTAGTAGGGGATCTTCATCATCAGCGCGGTCCGGCGCAGGCTGAAGCTGTCCTGCAGCGACTGCTTGCCCGAGGTGGTGTTGAAGACCAGCTGGACCTCACCGTTCTTCATCGCATCGACGATGTGCGGACGGCCTTCCAGCACCTTCTTCACCAGCCCGACCTCAAGGCCTTCGCCGACGAGGTAGGCGTGGGTGCCCTCGGTGGCGATCAGGGTGAAGCCTTCGGCCAGCAGGGTCTTGGCCGCGTCGAGGATGAAGGGCTTGTCCTCGTCCTTGACCGAGATGAAGGCGCAGCCCGCGGCCGGCAGGGTGGTGCCGCCACCCAGCTGGGACTTGGCGAAGGCGCGGGCGAAGGCGGGAGCCATGTCGGCCTCGCCGTCGCGCTTCCAGTCCAGGCCCATGACCTCGCCGGTCGAGCGCATTTCCGGGCCCAGGATGATGTCGACCCCGGCGAAGCGGGCGAATGGGAAGACCGCTTCCTTGACCGCGATATGATCGTACGGCTTGTCGGCCAGGCCGAAGGACTTCAGCGGCACGCCGGCCATGACCTTGGCGGCGATGGCGGCGATCGGCTGGCCGATGGTCTTGGCCACGAAGGGCGCCGTGCGGCTGGCGCGCGGGTTCACTTCCAGCACGAAGATGCGCGGGGTTTCGCTGTGCGGCTCCTCGATGGCGAACTGGACGTTCATCAGGCCGCGCACCTTCAGCGCCCGGGCCATGGCCTCGGTCTGGCGCTTCAGCTCGGCGACGATGGCCGGGGACAGCGAATAGGGCGGCATCGAACAGGCGCTGTCGCCCGAGTGGACGCCGGCTTCCTCGATATGCTCCAGCACGCCCGCCACGAAGACGGTCTCGTCATCGCACAGGGCGTCCACGTCCACCTCGGTGGCGCGGTTCAGATAGTGGTCGATCAGCACCGGATCGTCGCCCGAGACGCGCATGGCCTCATGGACGTAGCGGTCCAGCTGCTCGCGGTCGTGGACGATCATCATGCCGCGTCCGCCCAGCACGTAGGAGGGGCGCAGGACGACCGGATAACCAACCTCTTCCGCCTTCTGCGCGGCTTCCTCGGCGCTGCGGGCCAGGCCGTTGGGCGGCTGCTTCAGGCCGATGTCGTTGAGCATCTTCTGGAAGCGCTCGCGGTCCTCGGCCAGGTCGATGGAATCCACCGTGGTGCCCAGGATCGGCACGCCGTCCTCCTGCAGCGCATGGGCCAGCTTCAGCGGCGTCTGGCCGCCGAACTGGACGACGACGCCGATCAGTTCGCCCTTCGAGCGTTCGACGTCGATCAGCTCCAGAACGTCCTCTTCGGTCAGAGGCTCGAAATAGAGGCGGTCGGAGGTGTCGTAGTCGGTCGAGACGGTCTCGGGGTTGCAGTTGACCATGATCGACTCGACGCCGATGTCGTCGAAGGCGAAGGCCGCGTGGCAGCAGCAGTAGTCGAACTCGATCCCCTGGCCGATCCGGTTGGGACCGCCGCCCAGGATGATGGCCTTCTTCTTGTCCGACGGTGCGGCTTCGCACTCGGGGACCTGGCCCAGGGCGCCCGTCTCATAGGTCGAATACATATAGGCGGTGGCGCTGGCGAACTCGGCGGCGCAGGTGTCGATGCGCTTGAAGACCGGGCGCACGTCCAGCGCGCGGCGGGCCTTGCGGACGGCCTTCTCGGTCGAACCGGTCAGCTGGCCCAGACGGGCGTCGGAGAAGCCCTTGGCCTTCAGCCTGCGGAAGTCGGTCGCGGTGGTCGGCAGGCCCTGCACGACGACATGACCCTCGGTGCGGACGATGTCGGCGATCTGGCGCAGGAACCAGGGCTCGTAGGAACAGGCGGCGTTGACCTCTTCCACGGTCAGGCCGTGGCGGAAGGCCTGGGCGATGACGCGGATGCGGTCGGGCGTCGGCTGGCCCAGCGCCCGGATGACGGCGGCGCGCGCCGAAGCGTCGTCCTCGACATCCGCCACGCCTTCGATCTCGATCTCGTTGAAGCCGGTCAGGCCGGTCTCGAGGCCGCGCAGGGCCTTCTGCATCGATTCCTGGAAGGTCCGGCCGATGGCCATGACCTCGCCCACCGACTTCATCGAAGTGCCCAGCAGGGGCTCGGAGCCCGGGTATTTCTCGAAGGCGAACCGCGGGATCTTGGTGACGACATAGTCGATGCTCGGCTCGAACGAGGCGGGCGTGACCTTGGTGATGTCGTTCTGCAGTTCGTCCAGCGTGTAGCCGACGGCCAGGCGCGCGGCGACCTTGGCGATCGGGAAGCCGGTGGCCTTGGAGGCCAGGGCGGAAGACCGCGACACGCGCGGGTTCATCTCGATGACGACCATGCGGCCGTCGGCCGGATTGATGGCCCACTGCACGTTCGATCCGCCGGTCTCGACGCCGATCTCGCGCAGGACGTTGATCGAGCCCGTGCGCATGCGCTGGTACTCTTTGTCGGTCAGGGTCAGGGCAGGCGCCACGGTGATCGAGTCGCCCGTGTGCACGCCCATCGGGTCGATGTTCTCGATCGAGCAGATGATGATGCAGTTGTCCGCCGTGTCGCGGACGACCTCCATCTCGTATTCCTTCCAGCCCAGCACCGATTCCTCGATCAGGACCTCGGTGGTCGGCGACAGGTCGAGGCCGCGCAGGACGATCTCCTCGAACTCCTCGCGGTTGAAGGCGATGCCGCCGCCCGTGCCGGCCAGGGTGAAGGACGGGCGAATGACGGCGGGCAGGCCGACGAACTCCAGCCCCTCCAGCGCTTCTTCCATCGAGTGGGCGGCCTTGGAGCGGGGGCTTTCGAGGCCCAGCTTGTCCATCGCGTCGCGGAACTTCTGACGGTCCTCGGCCTTGTCGATGACCTCGGCCTTGGCCCCGATCATTTCGACGCCGTATTTCGCCAGCGCGCCGGACTCTTCCAGCGCCAGCGCCGTGTTCAGCGCGGTCTGGCCGCCCATGGTCGGCAGCAGGGCGTCGGGCCGTTCCTTGGCGATGATCTTCTCGACGATCTCGGGCGTGATCGGCTCGATGTAGGTGGCGTCGGCCACCTCCGGGTCGGTCATGATCGTGGCGGGGTTGGAGTTGACCAGGATCACCCGGTACCCCTCAGCCTTCAGCGCCTTGCAGGCCTGCACGCCGGAATAGTCGAACTCGCACGCCTGACCGATCACGATCGGGCCCGCGCCGATGATCAGGATGGACTGGATGTCTGTGCGTTTGGGCATGGGCCTGAGGCTCTTCTTCTTTGGATCGTCAGTTCGTCACGACCGCGCACTCCCAGCCGTCGTAGTCGAGCTGGAAGGCCGCGGCCCAGGATTGCATCATGGAGGAAACGGGCGCGAACGACGTCTCGTCCACCGGGATCGTCGTTTCCAGAACGGTCATGTCGTCCTGCCCCCGGGTCACGAAGCCGGCGCGCCGCGCCACCTCGTTCAGGTCGTCGTGGTCGCCCTCGCCGTAGAAGTAGAACAGCGTGTGCCGGGGCGTGACGCCGTTGTCGCCCTGGGCCGCCAGGGCCGCGCGCACGGCGGCGTCGCGTTCGTCATGGCTGGCGTCGGAGGCGGACACGGGCGGGGGAGGCTCCTTGCGCGCGCGAACCCGACGCGGCTTGCGCCGGCGCGGTTTCGTTCGGGTTGTCGGTTAAGCGGCCCGTCTAGAGAAGGGGGGCGTCGGCGGCAAGGCGAAAAGACACCCCGGCGCCGACCGGTCCTCAAGCTATCCGGGGGCGTTCCCACGGGGTGTGTCGCTGATGTGACAAATCATTGCCGGAATTCCCTCCCAAGACGAACACACTCGAGGCGAAGGGAACAAGTTCCCGCCGCTTTGGGTTGCCCAACAGACGTTCGCGGGGGGAGTTTCTGCGCGCGTCCAAATCTTTGCGTCACCAGTCTGGCCTTAGTCGGCCGCATTTCATCGGGGTTCTGAAATCATGTCATTCCGTAATCGCCTCCGCGATTCCTCCGCGCTGACAGGCGGCCTTCTCGCCGCCGCGCTGCTTGCTACGCCCGCCTTCGCCCAGGATGCGGGCGGTCAACAGCCCGCTCCGCAGGATGAAGCGACCGAAATCGGGGAGGTGGTCGTCACGGGATCGCGCATTCCGCGCCCGAACCTTGAACAACCCACGCCGGTCGCCACGGTTTCCCAGGAAGCGATCCAGACGTCGGGTACCCAGGATCTGGGCCAGATCCTGGCGGAACTTCCGGCGCTGAGCGCGAACTCGACCGTTCGCGCGAACTCCGACAGCTTCGGCGACTCGGGCGGCCTGAACTTCCCGAACCTGCGGGACCTGGGCGCCGCGCGGACCCTGACCCTGGTGGACGGCAAGCGTCACGTCGGCGGCGATGCGGGCAACGCCGCGGTCGATCTGAACTCGATTCCGGCCGCGCTGGTCGAGCGTGTCGAAGTGATCACCGGCGGCGCGTCGGCCATCTACGGCTCGGACGCCGTGTCCGGCGTGGTCAACATCCTCCTGAAGAACGACTTCGACGGCGGCGAGATGACCGCTCAGGTCGGGGGCGTTCCCGACGGCGGCGGCCGCACCTGGTCCCTGAACGGCGTGTATGGCCGCAACTTCCTGGACAATCGCGCCAACGCGACCGTCAGCCTGTTCTACGATCACTCTGACCGGGTCATGGCCAGCGAGGTCGATGCGCTGCGCGACTACGGCTCGATCATCAACCCGCTGAACACCGGGCCGAACGACGGCATCCCCGACCGGATCCTGGTGCCGAACGTGCTCACCGATTACCTCGACGAGAACGGCGTCATCATCGACGCCAATACGTTCGAGATCATCACCGCGCTGCGCAACAACGGGTCGCCCGTTCCGCAACAGCCGCGCATCGGTGAAAACAGCTTCGCCTTCGGCCAGTTCGGCGACTGCGAAACCTGCACCTCGCTGGAGGACTATGTCACGCTGGTGCCCCGGACCAATCGGTACGGGACCGACGTCCGGCTTCGCTATGACTTCTCTCCCAATGTGACGGGCTATCTGGACGCCAAGTTCGTCCGGTCCGAGATCCAGGACTCCGTCCAGCCGTCCTTCACGTTCGGCGACTACCTGATCCAGCCCGACAATGCGTTCATCACGCCGGAACTGGCCGCCGTCATCGCCGGCCGCGACATCACCTTCGGCCGCTTCAACGCGGACATGGGCTCGCGGGTGAACAATATCTCGCGTGAGACCTATCGTGTCGTGACCGGCCTGCGCGGCACTTTCGAGACCGGCTTCGCCGACTTCGACTGGGACCTGTCGTACAACTACGGTGAGACCCAGAACCGGTTCGACGCCACGGGCGGCATGATCCCGGGCAACTACGCCGCGGCGATCGACGCGATCCGTCTGCCGACCGGCGAGGTCGTCTGCCGCAACATGACGCCTGGTCCCGACCAGACCTCGGAACCCTGCGTGGCGTTCAACCCGTTCGGCCGCCAGAACTCCCAGGCCGCCATCGACTACGTGACCTACGAGGCGACCCGGAACCACACCATCACCCAAGAGGTGGTGACCGGCCTGTTCAACTTCGACACCTCGAAATTCTTCAACCTGCAGGGCGGCCCGATCGCCTTCGCCGGCGGCTTCGAGTATCGCAAGGAGACGAGCGAGAACATCAACGACCCCTTCATCAAGTCGGGGTTGGCCGACAGCGCCGCGCAGCCTGACGCCTATGGCGAGTTCGACGTCACCGAGGTGTTCGGCGAGTTCAACCTCCCGCTGCTGGCGGATCTGCCGTTCGCCTATCGCCTGTCGATCGACGGCGCCTACCGCTACGCGGACTACTCGACGGTCGGTGGAGCGGAAGCCTGGAAAGTCGGCGCCGTCTATGCGCCGGCTCGCGATGTGATGTTCCGCGGAACCTATTCGCGCGCCGTTCGGGCCCCGAACATCACCGAGGCCTTCCTGCCGACGACGGCGGGCTTCTTCTCGGTGAGCGATCCCTGCGACGTCAACAACATCAACGCCGATCCGGATCGTGCGGCCAACTGTGCGGCCGACGGTCTCCCGGGCGGCTTCAACTCCAACACCAACGCGTCGATCGACGGCACATCCAGCGGCAACCCGAACCTCGATCCGGAAGAAGCCGAAAGCTTCACCTACGGCGTGGTCCTGCAGCCGCGCTGGATCCAGGGTCTGACCTTCACGGCCGACTACTATGACATCAAGATCGACAAGGCGATCGCGTCGATCGGGGCCCAGGACATCATCAACAACTGCTACGACGCCACGGGCGGCCTGGACGCGAACTTCTGCTCGCTGTTCACCCGCGGCGCCGACAACAACATCAACTTCGTCGAGACGACCTTCATCAACGCGGCGATGCTGACCACCAAGGGCTGGGATTTCGAGCTGACCTATCAGCGCGACCTGGACGCCCTGGCGATGGATCACCCGCGGTTGTTCGGCGGACTGCGCGGCCGGCTCTCCGGCAGCCTGAGCGCCAACTATCTGAAGGAGCTGGACTTCTTCGCGTTTGCTGATCGTCCTGACGAAATCGACGTCGAGAAGGGCGAAATCGGCAACCCCGAATGGTCCTACAAGTCCCGCCTGACCTGGGACGGCGGCGGCCTGGCCGTGACCTGGGAAACCCGGTTCGAGGACGAGGTGGCCCGCTTCGACGTCACGCCGAAGCCGGGCGTGAACTCCGCCGAGGCGATCTACCCGAACTATGTGCCGAGCCAAGTCTACCACGACATCATCGTGCGCTACCGCATCGACGGCGGCTTCGGTGGAGCCGACAACGTCGAGCTGTTCGTCGGGGTGAACAACATCACCGACGAGCAGATGCCCTACGGCCTGACCGGCAACGGCACGGCCTCGACCTACGAGCTGTTCGGCCGCTCGGTCTTCGGCGGCGTCCGCGCCCGCTTCTAAGGTCTAGCGCGGAACGGAACGAAGGGGCGGCGTCGATGACGCCGCCCCTTTTTCGCGCCTGCTCGACTGTGGGCGTCAGGCCCGGGCGGCGATCCAGTCCGGGAGGGCGCTGATCGACTCCAGCGCGCCGTACCGGGCATGGCCCTCGGGCGCTTCGGCCAGCTCGTGCGCCCAGGTGATGGCGTAGGGGATATGGACCGCGAAGGCGCCGGCCTCGAGCGCGGGCAGGACGTCGGACTTCATGGAGTTGCCGGCCATGACCGCCTCCTCCGCGCCGGTCCCGTGACGAGCGAAGACGCGCTGATAGGTTCCGCTATCCTTCTCCGACACGATCTCGACCGCGGCGAACAGGTCGCCCAGGCCGGAGGCCGCGACCTTGCGCTCCTGATCCATCAGGTCGCCCTTGGTGATCAGGACGAGGCGGTATTTTTCCGACAGGGCGGCCAGGGCCTCATCGACGCCGGGCAGGGTCTCGACCGGGTGGGCCAGCATCTCGCGGCCCGCCGCCAGGATTTCGCGCACCACGACCGGAGGCGCTTCTCCGCCGGTCAGTTCCATGGCCGTTTCGATCATCGACAGGGTGAACCCCTTAACCCCGTATCCGTAGAGACGCAGGTTGCGCCGCTCGACCTCGGCCAGGCGGCCCTCGATCAGGTCGCGGTCGCCGTGATCGGCCAGAAGGGCGACGAACCGGTCGTGGGTGAGCCGGAAGATCGTCTCGTTGTGCCAAAGGGTGTCGTCGGCATCGAGGCCGATAGTGGTGATGCTCATGTCGCGTTCCCTGAACCGGATTCGCGCGCCCGTCGAGCGGGCCGCTGGGCGGTTAATGGTCAATGCGGTCTTGACCACATTCGTCAGGGATATGTTCGCAAACCCGGTTCAGCCTCAACCCCGAGGCAGATCCCGGGGGGCCGCGCAAACGGAGCCGGTCATGGGAAATGAAGCGGGGCGGATCGGTCCGCCCGAGACCACGGCATGGGGTGATGAGGACCTCCCGCCGCAGACGACGCCGGAGCGGCGCGCCTACGCGCCGCCCGAGGACGATCGGCCGGACGCGATCCAGCCCATCGGGCGGCGGTCGTACGCCGCGCCGTACGAGAGCCTGACCTTCACCATGGTCACGCGGGCGCGTCGCGAGCTGACCGTGACCCTGGCCGCCCAGCCGGTGTTCGACCTGGTCCGTTCACTGCCGGTCAGCCGACGCATTCGCCGCACCATCCGCCATCGGGGCGGGGAACGGGCGCTGACGGGACTGAACCGCCGCACCCTGGAGGCGACCGACCTGCAGAGGATCGACCTGCAGACCCTGCGTCACGGACTGGACATGCTGCGCCTCGGCCAGAACGACAGCGGCGTGCTGCCGGTGTTCTGGCGGACCGTGGCGACCAGCCGCGGCCGCTTCTCGCTGCTGTGCTCCGAGATGCAGCACGAGAACACGCCGGGGACCCTGTTGGTCGAGGTGATGGGCGGGCTGGAAAGCGCGCCCGTCGAGGCGATCCAGTCGGCCATCGGCCATTTCGAGACCGACGCCCAGGGGGTGATCCTGCACGTGGCCCCCGACATCGCGGCGGTGCGGCGGCTGGCCGGGACCCCCGGCCGCTGCCTGTCGATCGACTTCGCCGGGGTCAGTCACGAGACCGCGCGGGATTGGCGGGATGCGGCCGCCCTGATCGGGGTCGGCCGTCAGGTCTGCGGCCAGGTCATGCTGCTGAACCTGAGGCCCGACCGCGGCCTGGCCGCGCAGACCGCCGGCGCGACCCACGCGGTCTTCGCCGGCATGGACGCCGTCACCGTCTGATCCCCTAGAGCCTGATCGGCCGAGGCGGAATCGCTTGGCGATCCCGGCGATGCCGTGAATCAGGCTCCAGAATTATGCCGGAGCGAAATCTGAGCTGAGATGGACTGCGTCCAGCTCAACCGATTTCGCTCTAGCCGCCGTTCAGGGCGTCGCGCAGGAAGCGCAGGACGCGGGGCCAGCCGTCGGCCCGTGCAGCGACCAGGCCGGGCAGGGTGCCGCCCAGGGCGAGCGCGCGCTCCAGCCCCGGCGCATCGGCGGCGACCGGGGCGCCGAAGACGGCGTGGCCGGCGTCCGGATAGGTCAGGTTGACGACCGGGTGGCGGAAGCCGTGGGCCTGCAGCCGTTGCTCCACGCGCCGGGCCATCTCCGCCGAGGGCCACAGGCCGTCGGCCTGGCCGGAGATCATCAGCACTGGGCCATTGATCGCCTCGACCCGGATTTCCGCCTCGGCGGAGGCCGTCGCCAGGCTGTCGTTGTACAGGTTGAACACCCCGGTGAAGCCGTTGGACATGTTGTAGGGAACGTAGGCGAGCGGCTGGCCGCCGGCGGTCCAGGATGAGCCGACGGCGCCGCCGGTCTGATCGATGCCGGCCCAGACGACGTGGGAGGGCACGCCGGCGACGACGGCGCGGATCTCCGGATTGCGGCTGGCGGTCAGCAGGGCCAGTTCACCGCCCTTGGACACGCCCATGATCGCGATCGGGCCGTGGATTTCCGGTCGGGCCTTGAGCCAGGCGAGGGCGCGGTCGACCGGCTCGATGGGAATCTCGTTCAGGACCGGCTTCTGGCCCGGCTCGCCGAAATAGGAGACGGCGATGGCGGCGAAGCCCGCGTCGGAAAGGCGGCGGGCCAGGCCACGTCCGCCGCGCAGCCCGCCCTCCGAACCACCCAGGACGATGACGGCGCCCGCGGAGGCCTGCGTTCCGGGCGCGGGGGCGAAGTATTCGGCGACGAGGCCCTCCTCGCGGATGATCACGTCGGCGGCCCGGGCGGCGGGCGCCGCGACGGTGGGGGCGGGCGTCTGTGCGGTCGCCGGAGCGGTCAGGACGAAGGCGCCCAGCAGCAGGGCGGCGACGGCGGCGGGAAGGCTGGCGGACAGGGCGAAGGACATCAGGATCTCCATTTATCAAGTACTTTATGATACAAAGTAAGTGGAAGGTCAATGAGACTCGCAAACCCTCGTCGTCCGACACCTGTTGACGCCGCGGCCTGAGCGGATGCACCTCTGCGGCATGAGCCACGTCGAACACTCCATCCCGCTGCCCGAGGACCCGCTCTCGGACCGGCACAAGCTGGGCTGGGGGCTGGCCGCGCTGGTGGTGGCTGGGAACATGATCGGTTCGGGTCTGTACCTGCTGCCCGTCAGCCTGGCCTCGACCGGCAGCTCCAGCCTGATCGGCTGGCTGGTGGCGGCCGTGGGCGCGGCGACGCTGGCGCTGGTGTTCGGGGCCCTGGGCCGGGTCGCGCCGAAGGCCGACGGGCTGTCGGGCTTCGCCGAGCTGGGGCTGGGCCGGTTCGCGGGCTTTCAGGTCTCGCTCGCCTTCTGGATGGCCTGCCTGATCGGCAATGTCGCGGTGGCCGTGGCCGCCACGGGCTATCTGGGTTTCTTCTGGCCGATGCTGAAGAACCCGGTCGCGGCGACCTTGTGCAATCTGGGCCTGATCTGGATCGCGACCCTAGCCTACATCATCGGCGCCCGCACGGCCTCGTGGCTGGCGGCCGTGGCGCTGGTGGTGGGCCTGATTCCCATCGGCATCGCCGTCGCGGCGGGCGTCGCCGCCTTCGATCCGGCGGTCTTCGCGGCCTCATGGAGCCCGTCGGGCGAGCCGTTGCTCAAGACCGTGCCCGCCTCGCTGGCCATCATCTTCTGGGCCTATCTGGGCGTGGAAAGCGCCGCGGCCCTGTCCCACCGGGTGCGTCATCCGGCCGTCGACGTGCGGCGCGCTTCGGTCGCCGGCGCCCTTCTGGCCACGCTGGTCTATGTCAGCGCGACGGTCGCCGTGTTCGGCGTAATTCCCGTGGCCCAGCTGGCCCATTCGACCAGTCCCTACGCCGACCTGGCCGGGCGGGTGTTCGGCGCCTCGATCGCCGGAATCGTCGCGGTCTGCGCGATCACCAAGACCCTGGGCACCATCGGCGGCTGGACGATGATGGGCGGCGAGACGGCGCGCGCCGCGGCGCAGCAGGGCTATCTGCCCTCGGGCTTCGGCTCGCCGACCAGGACGCCGATCGTCACCCCTCTGCTGGGCGCGGCCTTCATGAGCGTGATCGCCATCCTGTCGGGCCAGCCGACGCTGGGTAAGCAGTTCGGCATGCTGGTGGGCGTCACCTCGGTCCTGAGCCTGACCATCTACGCCGTCTGCGCGCTGTCGCTGTTCCGGTTGGCGAAGACGCCCGGCGCGCGTTCCATCGCCGTTCTGGGCATGGTGTTCGCCGTCGCCGCCGTGGCCGCCGCGGCGCCCGGATACATCCTGCCGACGGCGGGTTTCGTCGCCCTGATGACCGCCGCATGGTTCGTGTTTCTGAGAAAGTCCGGATCGCGCGTTGACCCTGAGGGTCAGGGGGCCTAACCACCCCGCCGTTTGTTCGCCGGATTACGGCCTTACGGAGCGCGCCATGACCCAGACCCTTCTTCCCGGAGTCACAGGCGTTCTGGCGCTGGCTGACGGCACGATCTTCCAAGGCGTCGGCTGCGGCGCGACCGGCTCGGCGCTGGGCGAGGTGGTCTTCAACACCGCCATGACCGGCTATCAGGAAATCCTGACCGACCCGTCCTACATGAGCCAGATCCTGGCCTTCACCTTCCCCCACGTCGGCAACGTCGGGGCGAACGTCGAGGACATCGAACAGATCGGCGGCGGTTCGGACACCTCGGCCAAGGGCGCGATCTTCCGCGACGTCCCGACGGATCCGGCCAACTACCGCGCCGAAAGCGATTTCGACGGCTGGATGAAGCGCCGCGGCGTCGTCGGCCTGGCCGGCGTCGACACCCGCGCCCTGACCGCCCGCATCCGCGACACCGGCGCGCCGCATGCCGTGATCGCCCACGATCCGGACGGCAATTTCGATCTCGACGCCCTGGTCGCCGAGGCCAAGGCCTGGACCGGCCTGGTCGGCCTGGACCTGGCCAAGCCCGCCTCGACCCTGCAGGCGTTCGAGTGGGACGAGGGGCTGTGGGAATGGCCGGAAGGCCATCCGCGGGTCGACGCCGCCAACAAGACGGTGGTGGTCATCGACTACGGCGTGAAGCGCAACATCCTGCGGGCGCTGGCCTCGACGGGCGCGAAGATCACCGTGGTCCCGGCCACGACGACGGCGGAAGAGGTCCTGGCCCGCAATCCGGACGGCGTCGTTCTGTCGAACGGTCCGGGCGATCCGGCCGCGACGGGCGTGTACGCGGTGCCGGAGATCAAGAAGCTGGTCGACAGCGGCAAGCCGGTGTTCGGCATCTGCCTGGGCCACCAGATGCTGGCGCTGGCGCTGGGCGCCAAGACGGTGAAGATGGATCAGGGCCACCACGGCGCAAACCATCCGGTGAAGGATCTGACGACCGGCAAGGTCGAGATCGTGTCGATGAACCACGGCTTCACCGTCGACCGCGACAGCCTGCCGGAGGCGGTCGAAGAGACCCACGTCAGCCTGTTCGACGGCACCAACTGCGGCATCGCCCTGAAGAACCGTCCGGTGTTCAGCGTCCAGCACCACCCGGAAGCCTCGCCGGGACCGACCGACAGCCTCTATCTGTTCCAGCGCTTCGCGGATTCGATGAAAGCATAGGAGGGGATCTCCCTCCCCTCCTGGGGAGGGTGGACCGCGCAGCGGGACGGGTGGGGAACCGAGCGCTCTGATACGAACCCCACCCTGTCGCCGCTGATGCGACGACATCCCTCCCCACGAGGGGGAGGGAGAGTTTTGTCACTCCAGTCCGAACCGAACGGCGACGCTGACCAGGGCGTCCTCGCCGTCGTGCGAGCGCAGCAGCACCGAGACGTAGCGGACCTGTCCCAGTGGGCGGCCCGAGGCGGCGGCGATGGTCTCGGCCTGGGCGCGGGCGCGGACGATGGCGTCGGCGGTGGCGGCGTTCCACACGGCCTCACCCGGATCGCGGGCCGTGTCCAGCCCCATCAGCGACAGGAAGGGCTGCATCTGGCCCAGGTTCATGCCGTTCAGGCTGTCGTCCAGATCGGTCACCCCGGCGTCCACCAGCGCGTCGACGAAGGCGGGCAGGCGGGTTTCGTTGGGGCGGATGATCTTGACCTGGACCGAGGCGGTGACGGTGCGGGCAGGGGGCGCCTCTTCAGCCGCGTCGCCCGCGGCGTCCACAGCGACAGCCGCTTCGGCGGCGGCCTCGGCCACGGCGGCGGCGTCCATGGCCCCGGCGTAGGCGGAGGCCTCGGTCCAATCGGTCCCCTCGGAGATGGAATAGGTCGTGGTCCCGACCTCGATGGCGACGTCGAAATTGTTGGCGGCCGAGCGGACCCGGTCCAGCTGGGCGTTGCGGTCGGCGACGGCTTCGGCGGCGGTCTTGCCCTCGCCCTTGATGGTCAGGGTCATCGGCAGGGCGCCGGCGTCCGGCAGGGGCGCGCGACCCTGGGCGGTGACGAAGACGCCCGGCCCGCCGGCCATGGACTCCGCCATGCTCTGGCCGAACTGGTCGACGGCGGCGGCGACAGGCCCCGCGATGTCCTGGGCGGCGACAGGCGTGGCGATCAGGACGGCGGCGACGGCGGCGATGACGGTCTTCATGGCTGTTTCCCCCTCAGCGTTGCCGGAGAGAACACCGGCGCGGCGACGGCGCCTAGCCCTGGCAGCGAGGCGAGACGCGTCGCCGCAGGTCAGGGCAGGGGGAGGAAGCCGGTGGCTTCCCGCAGGGCGCAGGCCTTGCGCACGGCGACCGGTGCGGCGTGCAGCCAGTAGTCGGCGTCCTCGGGACGGTTGTTCCGGCGTCTCTCGAGCCCGCGCATCCGCCGGAGCGCGGCGTTCTGCAGCAATCGGGCATGCAGGGCGCGCGGCGAGGCGGAGGGGATGGCGGGGGAACCGGGGACGGCGACGGCGTCGGGGCCTTCGGGCTCCACCGCCGGGCGGGCGATGGCGATGAACATGGGCGGCTTTCAATCCGGGCGGCCCCGCAGCGTCCGCTGCGAAACCGGCAGGTCCCGTCCCGTTTCTGGGACGGTTGCGTGGTTAATCCACAAGGTCTGTGGATTGTTCCCGAAAATTGTGCTTTGAATCAGCCTCTTAGTGTCGCCATTCTGCCTTCTTGGTTAACGAAAGGTAAATCGCCCCGCTTGGCTGAGTCGCGAAGCGCGGTCAGCACGGCAGCGCTCGCTTTCGAAAAGGCGCAGCGCAATCTATGGAACAATGGTGAGGTTCGACGAGCGCTACATTGATGAATTGAAGGCGCGCCTTCGCCCGTCCGATATCATCGGACGGTCGGTGAAGCTCAAGCGTCAGGGACGCGAGTATGTCGGCCTGTCGCCCTTCTCGAAAGAAAAGTCGCCGTCCTTCTTCGTCAACGACGACAAGGGTTTCTTCCACGACTTCAGCTCCGGCAAGCACGGCGACGTCATCAGCTTCTTGCAGGAGACCGAACGGCTCACTTTTGTTGAGGCCGTTCAGCGGCTGGCGGCCGAGGCCGGCATGGCCTTGCCCGCTGAGGACCCGCAGGCAGCCGAGCGCGAGCAGAAACGCCAAGGTCTGAACGACTGGATGGACCTGGCCCAGAAATGGTTCGCGGCCAATCTGCGTCGTTCGACGGGCAAGGCGGCGCGTGAATATCTAGAGAAGCGCGGCCTGCCCGAGGATCAGTGGGAGCGCTTCGGTCTCGGCTATGCGCCTAACGATCGCGAGGGACTGAAACAGGCCCTGGTCCAGCGCGGGGCCAAGCCGGGGGATCTGGTCGAGGCCGGGATGCTGATCTCGCCCGAGGGTGGGGGCACGCCCTATGATCGGTTCCGCGACCGGCTGATGTTCCCCATCCTCGACGCCCGGGGACGGATCGTCAGCTTCGGCGGGCGCGCGATGAACCCGGACGACCGGGCCAAATATCTGAACGGTCCCGAGAGCCCGCTCTTCCACAAGGGCGCGACCCTGTACGGCCTGCCTGAGGCGCGCCGCATCCTGGGCGCCGAGTCCCGGGGCGAGCAGGGCATCGTCGTGGTCGAGGGCTATATGGACGTGATCGCCTGCCAGCGGGCGGGCATTCCGGCCGTGGCGCCGATGGGCACGGCCCTGACCGAAGAACAGATGGAGCGGTTGTGGCGCGTGTCGACCGAGCCGGTGCTGTGCTTCGACGGCGACGCGGCGGGACGGCGGGCGGCCTACCGCGCCATCGACCGGGCCCTGCCGCAGCTGAAGCCCGGCCGCTCGTTCCGCTTCGCCCTGCTGGAAGGCGGCCAGGATCCGGACGACATCCTGCGCGACCGCGGCGCTCCGGCGCTGCGGCAAGCGCTGGCGATGACCAAACCTTTCGCCGAGGTGCTGTTCCAGAAGGAGGCCGAGGCCGAGCCTCTGGACTCGCCTGAGCGCCGCGCGGGCTTCAAGGGCCGGCTGCGCCAGCAGGCGTCGGCCATCCAGGACAAGGATCTGGCCGAACAGTACCGCCGGGACATGTTCGAGCGGTTCGACGCCGCCTTCCCCTCGCGCCGCCCTCCGCAGGGCCAGCAGGGCGGGCAGGGCTACGGGCAGGGGGGCTACGGAAAGAGCCGTTTCGGCGGCCCGCCGCCCAAGCTGGGCCAGACGGTGGAGGGCGCTCAGGCCATGCAGTCGCTGAGCCGCGCCATCGAGCCGGTGGCCGCCGCCCTGGCCCACGGTGCCATCGACGATCCCGAACGGATGGACGACCATTTGGAGGCGATCGCCTCCCACGGTTTCGGCGATCCGTCGCTGGATGGACTGGCGCAGGAGATGGTCCGGTTGCGCTTCTCGGGTCAGGACCTTGACTCTGCGGCGCTCCGTCGCCATCTGGCGCAATCGGGTCATGACGTCTTAATGCGTGAGGTCGAGAAGGCGGCGGCAAAGTCCGGCGCGCCTTTCCTGGCTGCAGACAAGCCCCTCGGCGAGACGAGGATCCGATGGTCGCAGGCGTTCGACGCGTTAACCCGTGTCGCCGCCTTGGAAGACGCCCTGTCTTCGGCGCGTAGCGTGCCGGGGCAGGACGAGGCGTTTCGCCGGCTGAAGGCCGAGCGGGATGCGCTGCGTCGTGCGATCAAGACTGGAGAAATTTGGGAAGACAGCGCGAGTTCGTAACCAAACGACCTCGCTACACGTTGTATTGGCGGCGGGCCTGATCAGCCCTCCCCGCGGAGAAGAGACTGAATGAGCGCCCAGACCGAGACGCAGGAAGCCGAAGTTCAGAGCGACGGCCCGCTGCTCGACCTTACCGACGCCGGCGTCAAGAAATTCATCAAGCAAGCCAAGGCCAAGGGCTATGTGACGATGGAGGAGCTGAACAAGGTCCTCCCGTCCGAAGAGGTGACCCCCGACGCGATCGAGGACACCCTGGCCATGCTCAGCGAGATGGGCGTGAACGTCGTCGAGGCTGAGGAAGACGCCGAGCAGAAGGAAGGCGAGGGCGGCGAAGTCGCCGAGCGCGCCGAGACGAACGTCGCCGAGACGCCGGCCAAGGCCGCCTATGACCGCACCGACGACCCCGTGCGCATGTATCTGCGCGAGATGGGGTCGGTCGAACTGCTGAGCCGCGAGGGCGAAATCGCCATCGCCAAGCGGATCGAGGCCGGCCGCGACGCCATGATCTCGGGTCTGTGCGAAAGCGCCCTGACGTTCGAGGCCATCATGGTTTGGCGCGACGAACTGGCGAACAACCGCATCCTGCTGCGCGAGGTCATCGACCTGGACGCCACCTACGGCGTGCTGAATCCCTCGTCCCTGCCGCATAACCAGCCGCCGGCTGGCGAGGCCGTTGAGGAAGAGGTCGAGGAAAAGGCCGAAGGGGAAGAGAAACCCGAGTCTGACGACGACGACGAGGATTTCGATGACGGCGGCGGCATGTCGATCTCGGCGCTGGAAGCCGAGCTGCGCGACGGCGTCATGGAAGTGCTGGACGCCATCGCGTCGGACTTCGGCGGCTTCCGCAAGCTGCAGGACAAGCTGGTCGAGGCCCGTCTGAAGGGCGAGATCCTGACGGCCAAGGACCAGAAGGCCTACGACACCCTGACGGCGACCATCTCGGGCCGCCTGAAGACGATGAAGCTGAACAACAACCGCATCGAGGCGCTGGTTGAGCAGCTGTACGCGATCAACAAGCGGCTGATGGGGCTGGAAGGCCGCCTGCTGCGCCTGGCCGACAGCTACGGCATCTCGCGTCCCGAGTTCCTGAAGGCCTACTTCACCAAGGAACTGGATCCGAACTGGGCCGAGAACGTCAAGGAAATGGGCGTCCGCTGGACCAAGTTCAGCGACAATGAATCCGGCCAGATCGCCCAGATCCGCGCCGACGTCGCCGCCGTGGCGACCGAGGCCGGCCTGCCGATCGACGACTACCGCCGCATCGTCCAGACGGTCCAGAAGGGCGAGCGCGAAGCCCGTCAGGCCAAGAAGGAAATGGTCGAGGCCAACCTGCGCCTCGTGATCTCCATCGCCAAGAAATACACCAACCGCGGCCTGCAGTTCCTGGACCTGATCCAGGAGGGCAACATCGGCCTGATGAAGGCGGTCGACAAGTTCGAGTACCGCCGCGGCTACAAGTTCTCGACCTACGCCACCTGGTGGATCCGTCAGGCGATCACCCGCTCGATCGCCGACCAGGCGCGGACCATCCGTATCCCGGTGCATATGATCGAGACGATCAACAAGATCGTCCGCACATCGCGCCAGATGCTGCACGAGATCGGCCGCGAGCCGACCCCGGAAGAACTGGCCGAAAAGCTGGCCATGCCGCTGGAGAAGGTCCGCAAGGTCCTGAAGATCGCCAAGGAGCCGATCTCGCTGGAGACCCCCATCGGCGACGAGGAAGACTCGCACCTGGGCGACTTCATCGAGGACAAGAACGCCGTCCTGCCGATCGACGCCGCCATCCAGTCGAACCTGCGCGAAACCACGACCCGTGTCCTGGCCTCGCTGACCCCGCGTGAGGAACGCGTCCTGCGGATGCGCTTCGGCATCGGCATGAACACCGACCACACTCTGGAAGAGGTCGGCCAGCAGTTCAGCGTGACCCGCGAGCGGATCCGCCAGATCGAGGCCAAGGCGCTGCGCAAGCTGAAGCACCCGAGCCGGTCGCGGAAGCTGCGGTCCTTCCTGGACAGTTGAGATTGACGAAGGGGCGGTTCGAAAGAGCCGCCCCTTTTTCTGGCCCCGCATGAGCCGCAAGCACGTCAATCTGGGCCGCGCGCCCGCCAAGGCCGACCTGCCGACCAAGGCCTGCGCCGCCTGCGGCCTGCCGTTCAGCTGGCGCAGGAAGTGGGCGCGGGACTGGGATCAGGTGAAGTTCTGCTCGGACCGCTGCCGGGATCAGGGTCGCGGGTTGGTGATCCCCAGCGGCGGCAAATCACCCTAGACTCTGGCGCCATGCGCTCCCTTCCGCTCGCCCTGACCGCCCTCGTCCTGCTGGCGAGCTGCAGCCCGATGATGCCCGAGCCCCGGCGCACGCCGACGCCCTATCCGGCCGCGCCGTCCCGCACCGAGGCGCCGCTGGTGGGGGCCCTGATTGATCAGCCGATCGGCGGCGGCACCCGCTCGGCCGTGATCCGCGAAAGCGCCGACCTGAGCCAGTGCGTGGCCCAGCTGACGGCGGCGCGGGTGACCTTCCGGCCCGTGCCGGACAAGGGCGATCCCCAGGCCTGCGGACTGGTCGCGGGCGGGGTTCTCGGCCCCGACCTGGGCACGGTGGCGCGGATGCAGCCGGGGGACATCGAGATGACCTGCCGCACCGCCTTGGCGCTCAGCGTCTGGCGGCGGCAGTCGCTCGAGCCGGCGGCGCGCGAGATCCTGGGCTCGGACGTGGTCCAGATCGACCACATGGGCGCCTACGCCTGTCGCAACGTGAACAACGGCGGCGTCAGCACCCGGATCAGCGCCCATTCGCAGGCGGCGGCGCTGGATTTCGCGGGGGTGCGGTTGCGCGACGGTCGGCGGATCAGCGTCAAGGACCGCTGGTTCGGCAGCGACGAGGCCGAGCAGCGCTTCCTGCGCCGCATCCGCGACGACGCCTGCCGCATCTTCGGCACCACGCTCAGCCCCGACTACAACGCCGTGCACGCCGACCACCTCCACCTTGAGGCGACCGACACGCGGTTCTGCCGGTAGGCGACGGTAGCGTCCTCACGACACGAGGGGACGCTACCGCAGGGCGTCTCAGTTCTCCGCGATGACGTCGAAGCCGGCGAAGATCATGCGCTTGCCGTCAAACGGCGGCTCGTCCCCGCCCATCATGCGCTCGTCCTGCATGAGCTTTTCCCAGCCCGCGTCGCGGGTCGCCTTGTCGGGCCAGGTGATCCAGCCGACGGCGACGGTTTCGCCGTCCTGCAGGGCGACGGCGCGTTTGAAGTCCGTGACCTTGCCGTCGGGCACGTCCTCGCCCCAGGTCTCGGTGACCGACAGGGCGCCCTGTTCGCGGAAGAGGGGCGACATCACTGTGGAGTGCTTGAGGTAGGCGTCCTTCTTGGCGGTCGGCACGGGGATGACGGTGATGTCGAGGAAGGGCATGTCTCTCTCTCCTGGGGTTTTGAGCGCGGCGGGCGGCGCTTCGTTCTTGCGCCGGCGTCTTGCGGCTTGAGAAACCTGACTCGGAATGTTATTTAAAGCAAGCATGAAGTTAGAAAAGATAACTAAGCAGGCGCCGCGGCGTTACGAGGACGCCTGCGGGACCGCGCACGCGCTGGATCTGGTCGGCGAGCGCTGGGCGCTGCTGGTGATGCGCGAGCTGATGCTGGGCCCCAAGCGGTTCGGAGACCTGAAGGCTGGCCTGCCGGGGCTGAGCGCGAATGTGCTGACGCAGCGGCTGGAGGGGCTGGAGGCTGCCGGGCTGCTCGTGAAGCGCCGTCTGCCGCCGCCCGCCTCGGTGCAGGTCTACGAGTTGACCGACTGGGGCCGGGAGGCCGAGCCGATCGTCGGTGCGCTGGGCAAATGGGCGGCGCGGTCGCCGATGCATGACCCGACCCTGCCGCTGAGCTCCGTCTCCATGATGCTGTCGCTGAAGACGATGTTCGACGCCGACAAGGCGGGCGACGTCTGCCTGTCGATCGGCTTCCGCTTCGGCCCGGAAGAGTTCGTCGTGACGGTTGCGGATGGCGTGCTGACCGCGGAACGGGGTGTGGCAGGGACGGCGCAGGTCGTGCTGACCGCGCGGCCGTCGGACGTGGCGGCGATGGTCTACGGCTTTCGGGCGCTGGACGACCTGCGGGCTTCGGGCGAGGTGGTCGTGGAGGGGGATCCGGCGGTGTTCGAGCGATTTACGGACTTCTTCGAACTGCCACCCAAGGCCGGCGTCTGACCTTCAGACCGCTGTTCGGCAAGTGGACTTGGACGCCTCGTCGCGCCATGCTCGGCGCCTCGCGGAGTCGTCGCCATGGTCAGTCTGGCTCATCTGAAACGCCGTCTGGGACAGTACGCCGCCTTGTGGGTGGGGGGCTTCCTGCTGGCGGGGGCGGGTGTCTGGCTGGCGGCGGTGTTCGTGGACCTGATCGACGCGGCGGACCTGGTGCTGCCGGCGGTGATGGTCGGGGTGGTGCTGGGCCTCGGAGGGGGCGTGATCACCAGCCTGCTGTCGCGCGAGACCCTGGGGACCAAGCTGGCGGTGCTGGTCCTGGCGGCTGTGCTGGCCCTGCCGCTGCTGTGGGCGCCGGTGTCGGCGGCGGTGGCCATCGCCTTCTTCGCCGACCGGTCCATCGAATATTCGCAGGCCTACGCCGCCTTCCAGATCGGGGTGGCGCGGCTGCTGTTCCCGATCAGCGAGGCCATCGGCGACGGCGACCTGTTCGGCTGGGTGTGGACGGCGTTCCAGTGGATTTCGAGCGTGGTCGGCTTCTTCTCGGCCCTGGCCAACATCTGGCCGATGATCCGGCGGCTGTTCGGGCCGGAGCCCGCCGAGGTCTAGGCCAGAATGTCCAGCAGCCCGCCGTACATCTCATCGGCGGTCTTCAGTACGGCGACATTGGCCTTCAGCGCGATTTCGGCCTCGATGCGTTCGACGCTTTCGCCAGCCAGATCATCCAAAGGCGCGCGGGCGGTGCGTTCCGCGCTGGCGGCGAAGCGGGCCGTGGCGTCGGCGATGCCCGAGGCGGCGATGGCGAAGGCCTGCATGGAGATGCTCCTGTCGAGGCCGCCATCATGAGGGGCAAGGCCTTACCCGGCGGCTGACAGGGATGGTGAACGGGCGGCGCTTGACCCCACGGCGTTCCGGGCGGAACCTTCGCCCCCATGACCAGCCAGCCCGCCCCCGGCGAACGCTACCAGTCGTTCAGCCAGTTCTATCCCCATTACATCCACGAGCACTCCAACCGGACGTGCCGGCGGATCCACATCGTGGGCAGCGCCCTGGTGCTGGGGATACTGGTGTTTTCGGTGGCGACGCTGAACCCATGGTGGCTGCTGCTGATGCCGGTGGTCGGCTACGGCTTCGCCTGGGTGGGCCATTTCTTCTTCGAGAAGAACCGGCCGGCGACCTTCACATATCCGCTGTGGAGCCTGATGGGCGACTGGCGGATGTTCTTCGAGACGGTCTCCGGCAAGCGGAAGTTCTAAAAGAGGAACGCCCCGGCGCGCTCAGGGCCGCCGCCGCCAGCCTGCGTCATAGGCCTGGCGGACGGACGGGGACATGGCCCACATCAGCTGCACCCGCATGGTGGCCGGACAGTACCGCGCATTCGCACGCCGGTGGTGGGGCGTGACCACCTCGGCGTGGTCGCGGCAATAGTCGGCGGCGGCGCGGGCGACGCGACCGACCAGTTCGACCCGATCCGCCGGCCGGCGCAGGTTCAGGTCACCGTAGACGAAGCGGGCCTGCGGGGCGGGCGCGTCGTCGTGGGCCAGGGCGGCGGTGGCGGGGCAGGCGGCGAGCAGCAGCCCGCAAACGATGGCGAGGGGTCGCATCGGGTATCTCCGGTTTGGGGGGAAGATCCTGCCGTCAGGCAAGGGGGTGGCGTGACGCCGTGGAAGCGGCGCGGGCGAAGGGGATCAGGGAGCGGGGATCAGGTCAGTCGGACATCACGTCGGCGGCCTGCCGTTCAAGATCGTCCGCCTGCTGGCGGAGGGCGGAGGCGTCGTTCCGAAGGTTGACGGCGTGATCGGCCGCCTCCTGCGGCTGGGACCGATCCTGCTCGATCCGTGCGGCTTCCGCGTCCATCCGGGCGGCCTGGTCGCGTGTTCGTCCGGCCCCCTCGCGCAGGCCGGCGGCGAGTCCCTCGCGGGCCTGCGGCGGAGCGGCGGGCATCACGAGCGGGACGGGAAGAGGCAGGGCGGCGCCGGCCTCTACACCCACGGGGATATTGGCGTTCACCGGCAGATCCATGCCCATCTGCGCCGACAGGGCGAGCAGACCCTGCAGCTCGGCGGCCATCTCACGCTCCTCCTCCTCCGACATGGGTTTCAGGGTGGCGGGATCGCGGGCGGCCAGATCGCGGGCCTGGGCGCGCAAACTCGCGGCTTCCGCCCTCAGCGCGTTGGCCTCCTCGAGCATTTCGGCGCGTTCCTCCGGCTCGGGGACCAGATGAACCCGCCGGCTGATCTGGTCCGCGCCGGCCTCCAGGGTGCGAGCGCCGGCCTCGAACATCTCCAGCCCGCGATCACGCTGGCGGATCAGGACGGCGAGGGTGTCCGGGGTCAGGGGCGTCGTCGGGCTCGCGTCGGAAGGAGCCGTGAGGCCCTGGGGCAGCAGGGCGACGACGGCCGCGGCGGTGGTGGGAGCGGCGGAAGCGGCGGCGCCAGACGTCGGAGCGGTGGCGGGACGCAGGGGCGCGGGCAGGGCTTCGGGCGTCCACTCCAGCGCCGCCAATGGACCGGCCATGCCGACAAAGGCGACAGCGGCCACGGCGGTCGACCACGGGCGGCCCTTGCCGCGAGACGCATCCAGGATGGCGGCGACCCGGCGCGCCAGGTCGCTGGCGGTCGGTCCCGCCATGCCGAGGGCGGCGTGCGGGCGGGCGCTCCGGGCCATGGCGACCAGGGCGCCCGCGTAATCGGTCCGGCCGATGCGGCGCACGGCCCAGGCGTCGGCGGCGTGCTCGGACTGGCGCGCCAGTTCCTTCTGAAGGAGCCAGACGAAGGGGTTGAACCACTGCATGGCGACGAGGGCGTGCGACAGCATCAGGAACAGCCAGTCGTAATGGCGGATATGGCCCATCTCGTGCGTCAGCACGGCGTCGGCCCGCTCAGGTCGCGACAGGGTTTCTTCATCGATCAGGATGACGCCGCGCGGCCAGCTCCAGCTCAGCGGCGAAGCGATGCGCGACGAGACCTTGAGGCGCGGACGCCGGCCGCCGGCGACGGCGCGGTCCAGCGCCGCGCGCCAGGCCGGATCGCTTACCGGATCGGCGCGGCGGGTCCACAGGGCCAGCGCGGCCACCCCGCCCAACAGGCGCAGCAGCAGGACGCCGACGCCTGCCGCCCAGACGGCGCCGAGCATGGCGAGCGGGGTGATGCGGTGCGGAGGCGCGGCGCGCGCCGACGCCACCGCAGCGGCGGGGCGGGGCGGAGCGGCGGTGGCGATGGAAGGGAGAGGGGCAGGCGCTGGGGCGACGGCGGGAGCGGCGGCCGGTGCGGGCTCGAGGCGAGCGAGGGCGGGGGCCTGGATCCGCAGGGCCGGAACGACGGTCGTCAGTAGGGGCAGGGCCAGGACGACCACCACGCCGAGCCGCAGCAGGGCCACGCGCTCGGCCGCCGGACGGGATCGCAGCAGGGCCGCGGCGGCGAGGACGGCGGCGGCGACCACCCCGGACTTCCACGCCAGGTCGAACAGGACGGCGGCGCTCACAGCCCCCGCTCCCGGGCCTGATCTATGGCCTTCTGAAGGGCGTCGAGTTCTTCGTCCTTCAGGCTTTCCGCCATCCCGAGCAGGGCGGTGGCGGCGCTGGCGGCGGAGCCGTCGAAGAAGGTGCGGACCAGCCGCTGCAGCGCGCCCTCGGCGACCGAGGACGCCGCCGGTGCGGGCGCGTAGACATAGGCCTGGTTGACCGTGCGGTGGACGATCAGCCCCTTGGCGACCAGCCGACCCAGCAGGGTGCGAACGGCGGAGTCGCTCGGCGGATCGCTGAGACCGGCGCGGACGGCGCTGGCCGTGGCGGACTCCAGCCCGCACAGCACCTCGAACACCTCGCGCTCACGGCGGGGCAGGGACTCGATCACGGCGACCTCCTGTACTCTGCTACATATGTAGCATGTTACAGGTGTAGCAGGGAGTCACATTAAATCGGTGTCAGGTCGGCCCGGCGGGTCTAGTTGGACGCGCCGGTGGTGCGGGCCGAGGCGGCCATCAGCGGAGCACGGCTGGGGGCGGCGTCCCACGACGGCGGGCAGCCGTCGAAACGGCCGGCGTCGGCGATGGTCAGGGTGCGCATGTTCAGGCGCATGGCCTGCTGCATCGAACCGCGGCCGTGGCCGGTATACAGGTCGATCTTCTGGCCCTTGATCGCGCCGCCGGTGTCGGAGGCGTACCAGTAGCCGTCGTGGATCGTGCCGTCGGCCAGGCGCAGGCCGACCGTTTCGCGGATGAACAGCACGCTGCGGCGCGGAATGTAGCGGGGATCGACCGCCACGGTGCGCATGGCGACCGGACGGCAGCCGAGGCTGTCGTTGCCCGTCGCGCCGCCGCCGCCCGCGTGATAGAGGCGCGCCGAGGCGCTCCAGCGGGCGTCGCCGTCCATCAGGGCCTGTTGTTCGGAGGTCAGCTCGACCACGGCGCCGTCGTTGGAACCTTCATGGGTCGCGGAGGTTTCCTCAGCGCCCCACGATTGCGACGACGCCGCTTCGTAGGAGACCGGATCTTCCGTGACGTCCGCCTGGGCGGGGAAGGCCATCGCCCAAAGCAGGGCGAACGCGGCGGCAGTGCCGAGCATGAACAGACTCGCGGAATCACCGGCCCCGACTTGTCCGGCGACGGGCTTTTCGTTTCCAATTGTGTCAAAAGACAGACATTCGCGCCCAGGTGCGACCTCCTGTCCGGATCGCCCGTGGATAAGTGGGGCTTCTGGATGGTTAAGCGCAGCCGGGCTTGGCTGATGATGACAAGTCTGTAAGCTGTATTCGCAGGTTACAAACTCTTTGCTGGTGAACGATGCTTACTGTCTATGGCGATATTCGTTCCGGCAACTGTTTGAAGGTCAAGTGGTTGCTCGACTGGTTGCGGCGTGATTATCGCTGGGTCGAAACTGATGTCACAACCGGTGTGACCCGATCTCCACAGTTTTTGGCCCTGAACCCGGCGGGACAGACGCCGACGATTGTATTGGAGGACGGTCGGGCGCTGGCGCAGTCGAACGCCATACTTGTCCACATGGGCGAGGGGACGGCGCTGATCCCCGCCGATCCCTACGACCGGGCCAGGATGTTCGAATGGCTGTTCTGGGAACAGTACAGCCACGAGCCCTATATCGCCGTCATCCGGTTCCAGCGCGCCCTCGCGGGCAAGAGCGCGGACCAGATCGAGCCGCGCCTGATCGAGCGCGGCCATGCGGCCCTTGCCCGGATGGAGGCGGGGCTGGCCGGGCGCGACTGGCTGGCGGGTGAGGCGGCTTCGCTCGCCGACCTGGCGCTGGTCGCCTACACGCGGGTGGCGCACGAGGGCGATTTCGATCTGTCGGCCTATCCGGCGGTCAGGGCGTGGGTCGGACGGACCGAGGCGGCGTTCGGGATCGCCTGACCCCTATTGCCGCGGTTGGGGCCGGCCGCCTTCGACCCAGTCGGGCTTGAAGTCGCTGGAGGCGAGCCAGCGCATGGGCTCGACCAGGGACTGGATCGCCCGGGTCATGAACGGGATGTCCAGGTTGGCGATGGTGTCGTCGGCCGTATGGTAGCTCGGGATGGTGGCCCAACCGGACACGGTGTGGGCGACCACGCCCTGCAGGGCCAGCTGGTAGTTGTCCGAGCGCTCGAAGAAATGCTGGTCCGGATAGATGTCCGGCGCGATCAGGGCGCCGCGCTCCTTCAGGGCGGGGCCGAAATTGGAGCGCTCGAAGCCGGTGATCATCATGACGCCGGCGGGCATGTTGGGGTCCTGCTGGCCGATCATCTCGATCTCGAGATTGGCGACGATGTCCGAAATCGGCACCGGCGGGTTGCGGGCGAACCAGAGGGAGCCGAGCAGGCCCATCTCCTCGGCGCCGTAGCAGACGAACAGGATGCTGCGCTTCGGCTGCTCGCCGCCGGCCAGGGTGCGGGCCAGTTCCAGCACGGCGGCGACCCCGGAGGCGTCGTCGTTGGCGCCGTGCATGATGACGCCGTCGCGGACGCCGAGGTGGTCCAGGTGGGCCGAGATCATGATCACGCCCGCCGACGGGTCCGACCCCTGCAGCCAGCCGATGGCGTTGGTGGTGATGCGTTCGGCGCCTTCGGGAGCGATGACTTCCCAGCGCGCGCGGCGGCTGGGCGGGACGGGCTCGCGGCGGACGACGCCGGCGGTCTGCAGATAGCTGCTCATGCCCGGCGCGGGCTTGAGGCCGTATTCGGCGAAGCGGGCCGCCACATAGGCGGCGGCGACGGCCTCGTCCGGCGTCGCGCTGCCGCGGCCGCGCAGGGCGTCGCCCGCGAGGAAGGCCTCGTGCGCCTCGACCCGGGCCTGATCGACGACCAGGGGCGCGGGCGCCGCAGCCGGCGCCGTGGCGGTCTGGGCCTGGGCGGCGGTGGCGAGGGCGATCAGGCCGGCGGCCAGCAACAGGGAACGTTTGAACACGACGGACCTCACAACAGGGATGACCAGCGTTAGGGCGGGCGCGAGGCTGCGGTCAAGCTGGCGCTGCAAGAAGCCGCTGGACGCCGCCGCGAGGGCGATCTAACGCGGTCACATCCATAATCCGGACCTTGCCCCATGAAGCGTTTCGCCCTCGCCGCCGCCGCCGTCTGCGTGCTGGCCGCCGTCGCCGTTCCCGCCGCCGTGCAGGCGTGGGGCAACACCGGCCACCGGCTGATCGGGATCGCCGCGGTGCGCGCCCTGCCGGACGACATGCCCGCCTTCCTGCGCACGCCGGGCGCGGCGGCCGACATCGGCGAACTGGCGCGCGAGCCGGACCGCTGGAAGGGCGGCGGCCAGCCGCACGACCGCGAGCGGGACACGGCCCACTTCGTGGACATGGACGACAACGGCTTCATCATGAGCGCCGCGGGCCCGTCGATCGACGCCCTGCCGCGCCTGAAGTCGGAATACGACGCCGCCCTCACGACCGCGGGCCTGGACGTCAATGACGCCGGCTACCTGCCGTATGCCATCTGGGACGGCTATCAGAACCTGGTGCGCGACTTCGCCTACTGGCGCGTGCTGAACGCCCAGGAGGCGCGCGAGACCGATCCGGCGAGGAAGGAGTGGTACCGCGTCGATCGCGAGCGCCGCGAGGCCCTGATCCTGCGCGACATGGGCGTGCTGGGCCACTACATCGGCGACGGCTCCCAGCCCCACCACACCACCATCCACTACAACGGCTGGGACCGGAACACGCCCAACCCCGAAGGCTTCACCACCTCGCGCCAGACGCACAGCCTGTTCGAGGGCGCCTTCACCGCCAAGGTCGCCCGTCTGGACGCCATCGAGGCCGCGATGACCGCGCCCCAGCTTGACGGCTTCGACCTGCGCGCGCGGGTGCCCGTCTATCTGCGGGCGACGCTGGGCCAGGTGACGCCCTTCTACCGCCTGGAGAAAGCCGGGGGCTTCGGCGACGGCGACGCGCGGGGAGCCGAGTTCACCATCGCCCGACTGGCCGCCGGCGCCTCGGAGCTGCGCGACTTCTACATCCTCGCCTGGCGCGACTCGGCCGATGACTCGATTGGCTGGCCAGCGGTGAAGGTGGCCGAGGTCGAGGCCGGGACGGCCGACCCGTGGCTGGCTATGATCGGCGAGGACTGAGGGTTTCGCCCGACGGCCTGCGGGGGTAGGGACGGCCCATGCCCGACCTGACCCCGCCCGTCGTCATCCTCGACAAGTCCCAGCTGGCCGACAACATCGGCGCCGTGGCCCGGGTGATGGCCAATTTCGGCCTGAGCGAACTGCGCCTCGTCAGCCCGCGCGACGGCTGGCCGCAGGAGCGGGCCTGGGCCACGGCCTCGGGCGCCGACTGGGTGCTGGACGAGGTCAAGGTGTTCGACAGCGTGGCCGAGGCGGTCGCGGACCTGAACACCGTCTTCTCGACCACGGCCCGCCCGCGCGAGACGCGGATGCCGGTGCGCACGCCGCGCGAGTCGGCGCGCATCCTGTATGACGACACCGCCTCGGGCTTGAAGACGGGCCTGCTGTTCGGCGGCGAGCGGGCGGGGCTGGAGACGACCGATATCGCCCTGACCGCCGGCATCACCACCATCCCGATCGATCCGAAGCACCATTCGCTGAACCTGGCGCAGGCGGTGGCGATCAACGCCTATGAGTGGCGCACCCTGATCCTGGACGCCCCGCCGCCGCGCTTCCGCGAGATCGACCCGCCGGCGTCGAACGAGCTGCTGATCGGCATGTACGAACATTTCGAGGCGGAGCTGGAGGCCGGGGGCTTCTTCTTCCCGCCCGAGAAGAAGCGGTCGATGAGCCAGAACCTGCGCGTCATGCTGGGCCGCTCGGCCTTCAGCGAGCAGGAGGTCGCCACCTTCCGCGGCGCCATCCACGCCTTGGCCAAGGGGCGCGGCCGGGTGCTGGCCAAGATGGCGGAGGCGCGGGCCGCGGCGGACCGGAAGGCCGCCGAGGAGTGAAGGCGCTGTGGATCTATCCGCTGGCGGCGCTGGCGGAAATCGCGGGCTGTTTCGCCTTCTGGGCCTGGTTGAAGCTGGATCGCTCGCCGCTGTGGCTGATCCCCGGCGTGGCCTGTCTGATCGCCTTCGCCTGGCTGCTGACCCTCGTGCCGGCGGCGGCGGCGGGACGGGCGTTCGCCGCCTATGGCGGGGTCTATATCTGCGCCTCGCTGATCTGGATGGCGATGGTCGAGAAAAGTCCTCCGGACCGCTGGGACCTGATCGGCGGCGCGGTCTGTCTGGCCGGGGCCGGGATCATCCTGTTCGCGCCCAGAGGCTGAGGTCGGGGGCTGGAGGCCGCCGCAAAAACGCCTGTTTACGGTGGAGCTTGGACGGCATGTTGAACCGTCGCCTCGTCCTTGGGTCCGCCGCCGCCCTGCTGGCCGGCTCCACCTTCGCCTCACGCGCGCTCGCGGGCGACGCCGATGAGGCGACGCTGCGCGCCCTGGCGGCCGAAACCGGCTTCACCGGCGTGCTGATGACCGGCCGAGCGGGGCGAGCCGAGCAGACTATCACCCTGGGGATGCACGACGTCGAGGCGGGGGTCCCGACGCGGGCGGACGGCGTCTACTGCCTGGCCTCGATCTCCAAATGGCTGACGGCGACGGCGGTGCTGAAGCTGGTGGACCAGGGCCGCCTGTCGCTGGAGGCGCCGATCACGACCTGGCTGCCGGAGTACCGGGCGGACACCGGGACTAAGCTGACCCTGACGCACCTGCTATCGAACACCAGCGGCGTGCCGGCCCTCCTGGGCGACGTCATGCGGGCCGATCCGTCGTTGCGGACGCGGGTGATCCCGACCGAGGAGGCGCTGCGCCTGTTCTGCCAGGGCGACCTGAAGTTCGAGCCGGGCGCCCAGTTCGACTACGCCTTCACCAACTGGATCATCGTCCTGGGCATCGTCGAGCGGGTGACCGGGCAGGCCTTCCCGGACGCCATCCGGACCCTGCTGCTGGAGCCGCTGGGCCTGAACGAGATCCGCGGCGACGACGCCTTCATCGAGACGCCGCGCACGGCGGTGTCCTACCGCACGCTGGAGCCCCTGGTGCGCCAGCCCAATGAGCGAATGCCGATGATGCTGGCTGCGGGCGGCTATTACGGGACCGCCGCCGACCTGCTGAAGGCCGCGCATGGGGTGTTCGACGGCGACTTGCTGTCCACGGATTCGCAGCGCCGGTTGAGGACCGTCATCGCCGCGGGCGACGACTACGCGCTGGGCGGGCGGGTGCGGACGCTGATGATCGACGGACAGGCGCGCCCGGCGGCCTGGAACACGGGCAGCACGGTGGGTTATCGCGCCTTGCTGGCGCACCGGTTCGACGATGGGCGCACGCTGGTGATCCTCAACAACACCAGCCTGCCCAATCCCGTGCGCGGTCGGCTCGGCGACGCCGTCTTCGGAGCCTCGCCGCCGGCCTGAGACGGGTCACGCGGTTGATCCCGCAAATCGGTTCCTGTAGGAGCCGCCTCGTTGGGGAGTAGCCGCCGGCGACGTTCAGCCGGGATCGCGTCAACACACTCGTAGTCTCCGGACTCGTGGTGCGATCAGCGGACCGAGTGTCCGCCTGGCGAGACCAGCGTGCTTCGCGGGCCCCTACCGGCAGGGTCGCGAACGCGCTGTCTCGTGCGCCCGGCGGATTCGTTCTCATGACCCCTCTTTCCATCGCGGTGCTGTCGCTCAGCATGTCGACGGACGCCTTCGCCGCCGCCGTGGGGCGCGGCGCGGCCCATCGTCCCCCTTTCGCCACGGCCGTCCGCAACGGCCTGGTCTTCGGCGTGATCGAGGCGATCACCCCGCTGATCGGCTGGTCTCTGGGCCTGATCGCCGCCGGCTTCGTCGAACAGGTCGATCACTGGATCGCCTTCGGCCTGCTGGGGGCGGTGGGCGCCAAGATGCTGTGGGAGGCCTTCCAGCCCGTCGACGATGAAGACGGCGGCGCGAGGGCGGCGCGCAACGGCGTTCTGGCCCTGGTCGCCACCGCCATCGGCACCTCGATCGACGCGGCCGCGGTGGGCGTGGGCCTGGCCTTCATCGGCGCCAACATCTGGATCATCGCCGCGAGCATCGGCTTCACCACCTTCGTGGCGACGACCATCGGCATGCTGATCGGCAAGGCCGTGGGCGCGCGGATGGGCAAGGCGGCCGAGTTCCTGGGCGGGGTGGCGCTCATCGTGATCGGCGCCTCGATCCTGGGCGAACACATGGGCTGGCTGGCCTAGCCCAGCAGCCGGTCCACGAAGGCGGGCACGGTCCGGGTCGCCGGACCATAGAGGCCCTCGTCGAAGCTGCGGGCGCCGTGGGACGGGTCGAGATTGATCTCGACCGTGCGGGCGCGGGCGCGTCGGGCGTCCTGGACGAAGCCGGCGGCGGGATAGACCGCGCCCGATGTGCCGATGGAAACGAACAGATCGCAGTCCGCGATGGCCGCTTCGATCCGCTCCATGCGCAGCGGCATTTCGCCGAACCAGACGATGTGCGGGCGCAGCCGGCCTTCGCTGCTGAACGGACTGTCGTGGCGCGGGTCGAGGTCGTCGGGGCAATCGATGACCGCGCCGGTGGCGGTGCAGTGCGCCTTCAGCAGTTCGCCGTGCATGTGGATCAGCTCGAAGCCGGGGCCGGGCGGCTGCAAGGCATGGGCGCGGTCATGCAGGTCGTCGACGTTCTGGGTCACCAGCAGGAAGTCGCCCTCCCATCGCGCGGCCAGTTCGGCGAGCGCGTGGTGGGCGAGGTTGGGCTGGACCTCGGCCAGCTGGCGGCGGCGTTTGTTGTAGAAGTCCTGCACCAGGGCGGGGTTGCGGGCGAAGGCTTCAGGCGTGGCGACATCCTCGATCCGATGTCCCATCCACAGACCGTCGTCGGCGCGGAAGGTCGGGACGCCGCTCTCGGCCGATATGCCGGCGCCGGTGAGGATGACGAGGTTTCCAGAAGCCATGGGTCTTCATAGCATCGACGGGGTCGGCCCCGCAGCGCGCGGCGTCGTCCGGATGGCGGCCCGGCGCCGCCGCCATCCGGACTGGGCCGCTAGCAGTTCAGGGGAACGAAGACCTCGTGCTCGGTGATCCAGGCATAGGGCTCGCCCGGGCCGGGGTAGGGGCCGTGGCGGACTCCATTGCACTCGACGATCTGGTACCCGGCCAGCTGGGTATGGGCTTCATCCCAGTACCAGTAGGTCGTGCCGGCGTAGATGATGGGATCGCTGACGGCGGCGGCGGGCGCGACACCGGCCGACAGACACAGGGCGGCGGCCATGGCCGCAACGGCGCTTCCAAGTTTCACGGTCGTCTCTCCAAGGGTGGTTTCAGACCTTGGGACTGTCGTTTCTTTTCGGCGCGACAGCAACCTTTGCTTGTGGTTTTTGGGCGTCTCACAACCCTCGGAGATTTTCTCAGTCGCGAGAGGTTGAAGTCCGTCCAGCGCCGAACGCCCAAATGGACACTCCGGAGTTTGCTTCCACCCGTGCAGGCAGGGTGAGCTTCCGCCGGGCGCGTGCGGTCGTGCGACCGGCTTTGACGCATCCCTCCGCTACAGTCCTCCGGACGTCCCGGACGAGCGCGAGCGATGTCAAGCACGCTTTACAAAAGTGCACTATGTGCACTCCATTTTTTCACAGTGCACTTTTTGGCGTCGCGACGGTCTGGCCTTTGCGACGCACCTCGTGACACACAGGCGCAAATCAAGGAGCCCAGCCATGAAAACCCGCGCCGCCGTCGCCTTCGAGGCCAAACGTCCGCTGGAGATCGTCGAGGTCGATCTGGAGGGGCCGCGCGCCGGAGAGGTGCTGGTCGAGATCAAGGCCACGGGCATCTGCCACACCGACGCCTACACGCTGGACGGCCTGGATTCCGAAGGCATCTTCCCGAGCATCCTTGGCCACGAGGGCGCGGGCGTGGTGGTCGAGGTCGGGCCGGGCGTCACCTCGGTCGAGGTCGGCGATCACGTGATCCCGCTGTACACGCCGGAATGCCGCCGGTGTAAAAGCTGCCTGAGCCGCAAGACCAACCTGTGCACCGCCATTCGCGGCACCCAGGGCAAGGGGCTGATGCCCGACGGTAGCAGCCGCTTCAGCTACAAGGGTCAGGCCATCGCCCACTACATGGGCTGCTCGACCTTCTCGAACTACACCGTCCTGCCCGAGATCGCCTTGGCCAAGATCCGCAAGGACGCCCCCTTCGACAAGGCCTGCTACGTCGGCTGCGGCGTGACGACGGGGGTCGGCGCGGTGGTCAACACGGCCAAGGTCGAGCCGGGCGCCAACGCCGTGGTCTTCGGCCTGGGCGGCATCGGCCTGAACGTCATCCAGGGTCTGAAGATGGTCGGAGCCGACATGATCGTCGGCGTCGACATCAACCCGGACAAGGAAGAGTGGGGCCGTCGCTTCGGCATGACCCATTTCGTCAACCCGAAGGAAGTGTCGGACGTGGTCGCCCATCTGGTCGAGCTGACCGGCGGCGGCGCCGACTACACCTTCGACTGCACCGGCAACACCGTGGTCATGCGCCAGGCGCTGGAAGCCTGCCACCGCGGCTGGGGCGAAAGCATCGTCATCGGTGTGGCCGAGGCGGGCAAGGAAATCTCGACCCGTCCGTTCCAGCTGGTCACCGGCCGCGTCTGGAAGGGCTCGGCCTTCGGCGGCGCGCGGGGTCGGACGGATACGCCCAAGATCGTCGACTGGTACATGGACGGCAAGATCGAGATCGATCCGATGATCACCCACACCCTGCCGCTGGAGCGGATCAACGAAGCCTTCGACCTGATGCATGCGGGTGAAAGCATCCGCAGCGTCGTGGTGTTCTGACGGCGCTTGCGTCACGGAAAAGGTTGTTTAAAAAAACGGTCTCATTCCAGGGAGGGAAGAGATGTTCACCCACATGACGGTCGGCGCGAACGACATCGAGGCGTCGCGCAAATTCTATGACGCCGCGCTCGGCGCCCTGGGCCTGGAGCCTGCGGCCGGGCCGGACCCCAAGGGGCGCTACTGGTGGCGTTCGGCGCGCGGCGCCTTCGCGATCGGCAAGCCCATCGACGGGGATCCCGCCTGCCACGCCAACGGCGGCACCATCGGCTTCCACGCCAAGACCCCCGAGATGGTCCAGGCCTTCCACGACGCCGGGGTCGCCGCCGGCGGCCGCGCGATCGAGGACCCGCCCGGCGAGCGCATCGGCCCGTTCGGCCCGATGATCCTGGCCTATCTGCGCGACCCGTCGGGCAACAAGATTTGCGCCATGCACCGACCGGGGTGAGCGAACGCGTGGAAACGACCAAGACCCACGCCGTCCACGGCGGCGTGCTGCGTTACCTGAAGCATGACAGCGTCACGACCGGCACGCCGATGACGCTGTCGGTCTTCACGCCGCCCGGCGCGGGGCCGTTCCCGGTGCTGATCTGGCTGTCCGGCCTGACCTGCACCGAGGATAATTTCACCACCAAGGCGGGGGCCTACGCCGCCGCCGCCGAGCACGGGGTGATCGTCGTCGCGCCCGACACCAGCCCACGCGGGGAGGGTGTCGCCGACGATCCGGCCTATGACCTGGGGCAGGGCGCGGGCTTCTATGTGGATGCGACCCAGGCGCCGTGGGCGCCGCATTTCCGCATGGAAACCTATGTCGTCGAGGAGCTGATCGGGCTGATCGACGCGAACTTCCCGACGACGAAGACGCGCTCGATCTCCGGCCATTCCATGGGCGGGCATGGGGCGCTGACGCTGGCGCTGCGCCATCCGGCGCTGTTCCGCTCGGTCTCGGCCTTCGCGCCGATCAGTTCGCCGACCCGCTGCCCCTGGGGCGAGAAGGCCTTCACCGCCTATCTGGGCGACGACCGGGCGGAATGGGCTCAGCATGACGCGGCCCGGCTGATCGAGGGCGGGACGGCGCGCGGCGTCTTTGACAACATCCTGGTCGATCAGGGCGACGCCGACGGCTTCCTGGTCGAGCAGCTGAAGCCGGAACTCCTGATCGCGGCGGGCCAGGCCGGGGGGCAGACGGTCACGGTGCGGATGCAGCCCGGCTATGACCACTCCTACTTCTTCATGGCCAGTTTCATCGCCGACCACGTGGCCTTCCATGCGGCGCGGCTGAAGGCGTAGGCTCCGGGCGAACCGGAGCGACGCCGATGAAGTGGCCTGTCCTGATCCTGTCTGTCCTGACCCTGGCCGCACCCGCCGCGGCGCAGCAGCAGATGGGCGACCCGTCCTTCCATCCGTTGGTGGCGCGCCCCGCCTATGCGGGCGAGGGCCCGCTGATCCAGCTGGATGCGGCGCACGGCAGCGTGCAGACCATCGGCGGACGCTATGCCGGGTTCGCGGCGCTGGTGCAGGCGGACGGCTATCGCATCCGGGCGGGCGAGCAGAAGCTGGACCAGCCGGGCGCTCTGGACGGCGTGGACGTGCTGGTCATCTCCAACGCCGTGCGGCCCGCGGACGGCGGCAGTCCCGACGCCTTCACCGCGGCCGAGATCGCGGCGCTGGACGCCTGGGTTCGCGCCGGCGGCTCGCTGTTGCTGGCGGCGGACCACGCCCCCTACGGCAGCGCCAATGAGACCCTGGGCCGGGCGCTGGGCGTCGGCATGGGCAAGGGCTACGCCTTCCGCTTCGAGGATGGGCGGATCACCTCCCAGATGGATTTCTCCGCCCAGGCCGGGACGCTGGGCGACCACCCGATCCTGCGCGGACGCGACGCGTCGGAGTCGGTCAGCCGGGTGCGCAGCTTCACCGGCCAGTCGCTGTCCGGACCGCCGGGATCGACGGTGCTGATGGCTCTGCGGCCGGACGACCACGAGGCGGCGAACGTCCAGGTGCTGGGGCAGATCAACAACCGGGTGGAGGGCGACCCCTCGACCCGGGATGCGGTGCTGGCCGAACTGGCGCGGCCGGCCCTGCCGGCGCAGGGCCTGGCGTTCGAACACGGGCGCGGCCGGGTGGTGGTGCTGGGCGAGGCCGGGATGCTGACGGCGCAGGTGGTGAAGTTTCCCGCCGATTCCGGGCGCGAGGACATGGTTTTCGGTCTACAGACCCCCGGCCACGACGATCAGCAGTTCGCGTTGAACCTGCTGCACTGGCTGAGCCGCCTTGAGGGCCTGAGATGACCGACGCTTCCTATGACGACATGTTCGCGGCCCTCTGCACCGAGGTGGGCTTCTGCCTGCACGACAAGGGGCAGAAGCGGGTGATCGCGGCCCTGCCGCAGGGGCTGGACGCAGCGACCAAGGTCGCGTTCGAGGCGGCGGGCGTCGACTATATGGCGGCGCTGGGCGATCACCGCCGCGCGGTGCGCGACTGCCTGAAGGCCAATCTGCCGAAGGCCGGCTAGTCCTCGCCGCTGCAGCCAATCCGGGGACGCACGCGTTCCTACGTCGAAGATTTCCGCCGCCGCGCCTTGGGCCTCCGCCCCGGGCCGCCTACATGCGGACCAGACTCAACCTGTCGAAAGGAGCCTCCCCATGGCCTTCACCCTCCCGCCCCTCCCGTACGCCTATGACGCCCTGGAGCCGGCGATCGACAAGGAGACGATGACCTTCCACCACGACAAGCACCACCAGACCTATGTCGACAACCTGAACAAGGCCGTCGACGCCGATCCGGCTCTGCAGGGCAAGTCGCTGGAAGAGCTGTTCGCTGGCATGTCCAAGCTGCCGAAGGCCGTGCGCAACAACGGCGGCGGGCACTGGAACCACAGCCTGTTCTGGGAGCTGCTGGCCCCGCAGGGCGAGACCGGCGAACCGTCGGCCGAACTGGCCGCCAAGATCGACGCCGAGCTGGGCGGGCTGGACAAGTTCAAGGCGGACTTCGACGCCGCCGGCGCCGGCCAGTTCGGTTCGGGCTGGGCCTGGCTGATCCTCCAGGACGGCAAGCTCAAGGTCACCTCGACCCCGAACCAGGACAATCCGCTGATGGACCTGGCCGACGAGAAGGGCGCCGTCCTTCTGGCCGCCGACGTGTGGGAGCACGCCTATTATCTGAAATACCAGAACCGCCGGGTCGACTACCTGAAGGCCTTCTGGTCGGTGGTGAACTGGAACAAGGTCAACGAACTGTACGAAGCCGCCAAGTAAGGTCGGCCGGGCAGTCCGGACTTCGGAAAGGCGTCGCATCGCTGCGGCGCCTTTCCTGTATCCTGGGGGTGGCGTTCGGGCGCGGACGCCCCAGATCAGGCGTCGCCGTATTCGCGCACCGGAGTTTCCATGACCTTCTACGCCCGTCTCGCCGCCGCCGGACTGCTCCTCGCGGCCCTCGGCGCCTGTTCGCCCGAAGCGGAGAAGAAGGCCGCGGTGCCCGCGCCGTCGCCCGCCCCGGCCGCGGTCGTGCAGGCGAACACCTACGCCTTCCGTATCGGCCAGTTGGAGGCCGTGGCGCTGAAGGACGGGACGCTGAACCTGCCGGCGGGCAATACGGAGGCGAGCCCGTGGGCGAACACCGCCGAGGTCTCGGCCCTGCTGAAGGCGTCCGGCGTCACAGACGACACCGTCCACCTGTCGATCCAGCCGCTACTGGTGAAGGACGGCGACCGGGTCGTGCTGATCGATACGGGCGCGGGCGGCCAGATGGGCACGGAAGGCCAGCTGCAGGCCTCGCTGCGTGAGGCGGGCGTGACGCCGGCGCAGGTCACCGACATCCTGATCTCTCACGCCCACGGCGATCACGTCGGCGGGCTGGTGGCCAACGGGGCGCTGGTGTTCTCCAACGCCACGATCCGGCTGAGCATTCCGGAATGGACCGCCCTGCAGTCCGACGCGGACATGGCCGATCTGGTCCGGGCGATCACGCCGAAGGTGCAGGCGTTCGCCCCGGGATCGGTGGTGGCGCCGAACATCACCGCCGTGTCGCTGGACGGCCATACGCCCGGCCACTCAGGCTATGAGATCGCGCAGGGCGGCGGGCGGCTGCTGTACGTCGGCGACGCTCTGCACAGTTCGATCCTGTCGGTGCAGCGGCCCGACTGGAAGAATAACTGGGACGCCGACAGCGCCACCGCGATCGCCACGCGGCAGGGACTGCTGGAGCGCGGCGCCTCGCAGAACCTGCGGATCTACGGCGTCCACTTCCCGTTCCCGGGGCTGGGCCGGTTCCAGCGCCGCGACGACGGCTTCGTCTGGACGCCCGAAGCCAACTAGTCGGCGCCGTACTCCCAGTCATAGGGCACGCCGGTGTCGCCGAGGATGAAGCGGACCAGATCGGCGAAGCCGGGCTCGGAGCGGACGTCGTTGGACAGGATGACCACGCACCGCTGACCGCGCTCGATGCAGACCATGGTGTTGCCGGTCGTATCGTTGTGGCCGCCCTTGAAGAAGCCAGGGCCCTGCGGACCGGTGAAGGTGACGACGCCGAGCCCGGACTGGAGGTCGGGACGGCGCTGCGCCATAGGCAGTTCGTCCTGCAGGGTCGGGAACTGGCTGGCGGTGGTGATCGGCAGCTGGGGCCGGACCAGTTCGGCGCGGGAGGCGCGGCTGAGTCCGTCGCCGCGGATCAGGGCGGCGGCGAAGCGGGACATGTCGGTGATGGTGGTGTCCATCGACCCGGCGGCGCGCACCTTGGATCGCTCGTCATGCGGCTCGGTCGATCCGTCGATCTTCCAGCCGTCGGCCATGTTGGCCGCGAAGTCAGGGCGCCAGATCAGGCTCGTGCGGGTCATGCCCAACGGGGCGAAGGTGCGGTCGCGGGTCCAGTCGCCCAGGTCCGGGCCCGGCCTGCAGTCGATCATGAACTGGAGCAGGGTCAGGCCCTCGCCCGAATAGGCGAAGCGCGAGCCGGGATCGAAATGGATGTGGAGCTTCTCGTCCGGCTCCAGCCAGTAGAAGTTCGCGAAGCCGGTGCTGTGGGTCAGGCTGTGGCGCGGCGTGATGGCGCGCCAGCGCGGATCCTCGGCCAGAGCGCGATAGTCGGAGTAGAGGTCGGCGAGGCGCTCGTCATAGAGCGACGGCAGGTCGGGCAGGGCGGCCGAGATCGGGCGGTCGAGATCGACCAGGCCGTCATCGACCATCTGCATGACCGAGTAGGCGAAGACCGTCTTGGTCAGGGAGGCGCCGTACATGATGGTGTCGGAGGTCAGGGGATCGCCGGCCTCGTTGCGCTGGCCGTAAGCCTTCACATGGGCGACCTGGCCGCCGTCGATGACCGCCACGGCGATGCCGCGGGAACCCGTCTGCTGCATGAGGCGAGCGACGGCGGCGTCGATCTCGGGACCGGCGGGGGTCCGATGGGCGGTCTGGGCCGCGGCGGGGGCCGCGCAGAGGCCGAGGGCGGCGGCGAGGGCGGCAAGCAGTCGGGACGTCATGTCGGGGCTCCTTGAGGATCAGCTTCGCCGTACCACGGGTCGGCGCCGGCGTTGACTTAAGCTTTGTCCATAGGCATAAGCGCCGCCTTCGCGCACCCGACTCCGGTCGGGCGCGGGATTTATGACGGATGATGCGTGGACCGCCGTTGGGATTGTCTCTCCAGTTGGGGAGGGACCGGGCCGCATCGCTATAGAGAGTGACTTCATGTCCAAGCGCCACAGCGCCAAGTACAAGATCGACCGCGCCATGGGTGAAAACCTGTGGGGCCGTTCCAAGTCCCCGGTGAACAAGCGTTCGTACGGCCCCGGCCAGCACGGCCAGCGCCGCAAGTCGAAAGTCTCGGACTTCGGCCTGCAGCTGAAGGCCAAGCAGAAGCTGAAGGGCTACTACGGCAACATCACCGAGAAGCAGTTCTCGGCCACCTACGCCGAAGCCACCCGCCGCAAGGGCAACAGCTCGGAAAACCTGATCGGCCTGCTGGAGTCGCGCCTGGACGCGATCGTCTACCGCGCCAAATTCGTTCCAACCGTCTGGGCCGCTCGCCAGTTCGTCAGCCACGGCCACGTGACCGTTGACGGCAAGAAGGTCGACATCGGTTCGTACCGCGTGAAGCCGGGCCAGGTCATCGAGGTCAAGGAAAAGTCCCGCGCCATGGCGCTGGTGCTTGAAGCCCAGCAGTCGTCGGAACGCGACATCCCGGATTACCTGGAAATCGGTGATCGCGGCTTCTCGGTCCGCTACGTCCGCGTGCCGGAACTGGCCGACGTGCCGTACCCGGTGAAGATGGAGCCGAACCTGGTCGTCGAATACTACTCGTCGTAAGGTCTGGCGCGTCAGCGCAATCAAAGTTGAAGGGGCCCCGGAGCAATCCGGGGCCCTTTTGCTTTTCCGGCCCCGAACGCCGGTTCACTTCGCCAGAGAACACGCGCACAATCCGGACGTTCAGGATTTGAGGCGGGAGGTTTGGATGAGGTCGAAGGCGGGCCGACGTTCGCGTCGCTGCTTATCCGTGGAGCGCTCGGCCGGTCCGGAGGCGCGGCGATGACCGCCGAAGTCTTCGCGGACGGGATCGGAGGCGTCCGGATCGTCGGCGACACCGCGCGGATCGATTTCGTGAGCCTGACCGGCGACGGCCGTTTCGAGTCGCGTGTGCGGGTCGTGGCGCCCGTCAACAACCTCAACAGCATGATCGACATCCTGACGAAGGCGCAGCGCAGCAGGCTCGCTGCGGCTGACGACGGGACGGAGATTCCGGAATGAGGTGGGCCGCCGTATTCGCCGTGCTCTCGCTGTCGCCGCTGATGTCGGCGTGCGCCCTGATGGGCGGCCTTCTGCCCGACCGGACGCAGAGTGTCGCCGTGGGCCAGATCGAACCCATCCACGCCGCCGCCGTCGGCCAAGGACAGGCCGTGTTCTGGGTCAGCTCGAACGGGTGCACTCGCAAGAACGACCTGAACGTCATGGTGCGGCGCTCGGGCGACACCTCGATCATCACCCTGCGCCGGATTCGGCAGGATCTTTGCGCCGACATCCAGCCGGAAGGCGTCGAGATGCGGTGGTCGTTCGAGGAGCTGGGGCTGAAGCCCGGTTCGCGCGTGACGGTCGAGAACCCCTATCAGCTGAGACCGACGGCCTGACTGTTCGGCCGAGAGCGGGGATGTAGGCCGGCAGCCGCCTTGCCGATTGTTCACGTGCTATTCAGCCCAACGAACGTCACATTGTCCGCAAGCTTCACAAAGAAGCGCTCTCATCATCTGGAAGGGGATTTCCACATGCGCCGTATCGCCCTCGTTCTCGCTCTCGCCATCGCCGCTCCGGTTCTGAGCGGCTGCATCATCGTCGCCACCGACAAGCCGACCACCCGCGTGGTGCATCAGGCCCCGGCGGAAGCGGGTCAGTGATCCGCGCCCTGATCGCGGCGGCGCTGGCTGCGCCGCTGCTTTCGGGCTGCGTCATCTATGCCGATGACTCGGCCCAGAAGGACGTGATCGTCAGTTGGAGCGGCGACCAGTCCGCGCCGGCGCTGGAAGCCGTCCGTTCGGCGCGGATCGCCGACGGTCGCCTGACCGTGCGGGTGGAGTCGAACGGCTGCACCGACGCCTCCCATTTCGCGGTCGATCTGACCCCGGCCGGCGACGGCTGGACCGAGGTGGCGCTGCGCCGCACCGCCCAGGATCTGTGCAAGGCCCTGGTTCCGGACGGCGTCGACGTCAGCTGGACGCTGGCCGAGCTGGGCGTCGAGCCGGGCACCCGGGCGCGCCTGATCAATCCGACGAAGCTGTAGAAAAGCGAAAGGGCCGGAGACGCACAGCGCTCCGGCCCTTTTCAATTCAGCGCTTCTGGAAGGCCGGCAGCATCTCCGCCGGGATGCGGTGCGGGCGCATGGTCCTGGAATCCACCAGCACCCATTCCGAAACGCCCTGGGCGCACAGCCTGCCTTCGCCGTCCTCGATGCGGACGTAGCGGGCGAAGCGCGGCCCCTGTGGATCACCAACCCAGGTGCGCGCCCTGACGCCGGTCGCGTCGGGCATAAGGGGGCGGAAATAGTCGATCTCGTGCCGGACGCCGACCCACGACCACTTCGTGCGGGTGTCCTCGTCGAAGCTGGCGTTCCAGTGGGCCGTGCCGGCGTCCTGCAGCCAGCCGACGTAGACCACGTTGTTCACGTGGCCGTTCTCGTCGATGTGCTCGGGACGGACCTCCAGCGGGAGGACGAAGATCTCGCGGTCCTCGCGCGGCTCCAGCTGGGCGCGGGCCATCAGTCTTCCTGGCCCAGCGGCACGCCCTTTTCGGCCATCAGGGCCTGAAGCTCGCCCGCGTTGAACATTTCGCGCACGATGTCCGAGCCGCCGACGAATTCGCCCTTCACATAGAGCTGCGGGATGGTCGGCCAGTCGGTGAAGGCCTTGATGCCCTCGCGCAGGTTCTCGTCCTGCAGCACATCGACGCCGACGAACGGCGCGCCGATGTGGTCGAGGATCTGAACCGCCAGCGAGGAGAAGCCACAGCGCGGCGCATCCGGGGTGCCCTTCATGAACAGCACGACGTCGTGCTGCGCGAGCGTGTCGGCGATGAAGGTGTGGACGGGGTCTGCGACAGCTTGATCGGTCACTGGGTAGGCCTTTCGGTGAAGGGCGTCAGCTAGGGTCGGACAGGGCAGGGGTCAAGGGCGTGCGGCGTTACGCCGAAACGGGCGCGCGAACGTCGGCGGCCGGGAACGCTGCGGTGCAAGCCCTCCTCACGTGGAGAAGGACGGCGTCGTCAGGCCGCCTTGTTGGCGCCGGCGACGCGGGCCATTTCGATCTGGGCGGCCAGACCGGGGGGCAGGTCGCGGTCAGGAACCAGCGACAGGGTGTTGAGCCGCTCGATGTCCGAGGCCTCGATCAGGGCGCTGGCCACGGAGGGATCGGTCAGCGAGTAGGCCAGGCAGATGGCTTCGGCGGTCCAGCCGTTGGTCTGGTGCAGGAAGGCGAAGGTGCCGACGCCCGCCAGCGGATCGGTCTTGGGTCGCGAGGACTTGGCGAAGCCGAAGAAGCCCTTCTTCTCCTCTTCGTGAACCGCGGAGGCCTTCTTGGCGGTGTCGAGGCTGTCGGGGAAATAGCCGTAGACGAAGATGGCCATGTCGCGCTCGCGGGCGTCGCGCAGACGGGAGCGGATCTGCCAGGGCGAATTCACATGGAAGGGGGTGAACAGCACGTCGAAGGCGCCGGTCGAAACATAGGTGTCCATCACCTCGCTCTCGCCCGAGATGCCCAGCAGACGGACGCGCTGGGTGGCGCGCAGGGCCTTCAGGGCGTTCAGCGAGGACTGGGGCAGTTCGTGATCGTCCGGTTCGTCCAGCACGGCCAGGTCGAACCAGCCCAGACCGGAGGCGTGCAGGGCGCGGTCGATGGCGCTGGTCATGCCCTCGGCGGAGAAGTCCCGGTCAGAGCCGCGGCGGCCGTCGCCCGCGCCGAGCATCAGCGATACCTGCACCAGCTTGCGGTCGACGTGGCGCAGGGCCTCGCCCAGCACCTCGGCCAGCACGGGGTCGGCGGACTGCAGACGGTAGCTGTTGATGCCGGCTTCCAGGGCCGAATAGATCAGTTCGCGTCCGGCCTGGGGGCCGTCGGCGATGTCGCGGGGCCCAAGGCTGAGGGTGACCACCGAGACGGCCTGGCCGAGGTTGCCGAAGGGACGATAGCGCATGGGGTCAGCCCTCCGTCGGGACCGAGGTTTCGAGGGCCAAAGCATGCAGTTCGCCGCCCATCTTGCCCTTCAGGGCGGCGTAGACGAGCTGGTGTTGCCGTACGCGCGGCATGCCGGCGAAGGCCGAAGAGACGATCCGCGCGCGATAGTGATCGCCGTCGCCCGCCAGATCGTCGATGGCGATCTCGGCGTCGGGAAAGGCTTCGGTCAGATGGCCGCGAAGATCTTCGACGGACATGGGCATGGGCGGACGCACTCCGGGTTCGTGGTGAATGTCGCCGGTAATCCTTAATGTCCGGCTACGCGCCGGCGTTTCAGGCCGCGTGACGCTCCAGCAGGATCACCGGCGCGCCCTTGTAGGCGGTCTCGGCGTAGGGCGTGTAGCCGGCGCGCGCGGCGAGCTTGAGCGACGAGGCGTTGTCCGGGGCGATCATGCAGACGGTGCGCGGGGCGTTCAGGGCGTCGTCGCACCAGGCCAGGGCGGCCGACAGGGCTTCGAAGGCGATCCCCCTGCCGTGGAAGCGGGGTGCGATCCCCCAGCCCAGTTCGGGGGCGTCGAAGGGCGGGTCCATCAGGCGGCGGTAGTCGAAGGCGCCGACACCGCCGAGATATTCGCCAGTGGCGGTCTCGCGGATCGACCAGTTGCCGTAGTTCAGCGCCTCCCAGTGGCCGATGTCGCGCAACAGGCGGAACCAGACCTCCTCGGATGACAGAGCGGCGGGGAAGATGGCGGTGGCGAAGGCCGGATCGCCCCACAGCTTCACAAGGTCCGGGAAATCGGAAGCCTGCACCGGGGTCAGGGTCAGGCGGTTGGTGATCAGGGTGGTGGTCATGTGCCGAACAGGTCCAGCATTTGCCTCCTCACATCAATCCCAGCTGCTTGAAACTGGCCACGCCGTCGCGACCGACGACGAGATGGTCGTGGACCGAGATGTCGAGCGCCCGGGCGGCTTCGACCACCTGACGCGTCATGTCGATGTCGGCGCGGGACGGGGTCGGGTCGCCGGACGGATGGTTGTGGACGATGATCATCGACTTGGCCGACAGCTCCAGCGCCCGGCGCACGACCTCGCGGGGGTAGACGGGGGCATGATCGACGGTGCCGCGGTTCTGGACCTCGTCGAGGATCAGCTGGTTGCGGTTGTCGAGATAGAGGACGCGGAACTGCTCGCGCGGCTCGTGCTGCAGCGACAGCCGGACGTAGGACAGAAGCGCGGTCCATGAGGAGATGACGGTGCGTTTGCCCGCCTGTTCCTTCGCGACGCGGCGGGCGACCTCGTGCAGGGCGGCGAGGTCCAGGGCGGTCTCGGCGCCGACGCCTTTCGAGCGGCCACGTGAATCCTCGGCTCGGACCGTCATCAGGTCCTCGATCGAGGCGGCGAGGACGGCGGCCAATGAGCCGAAGCGCGCCAGCAGGGCCTTGGCGATGGGTTTGATGTCGCCCTGCGGCTGGCTGCGGAACAGGAACAGTTCCAGCAGCTCGTAGTCAGGCAGGTTGTGGACGCCCGCGCCGCGAGCGCGGTCGCGCAGCCGTTCGCGATGACCCACGTGGTGGGGCGATTTCGGGGGCGGCGGGGGATCCAGCATGGCGCGTCCTGTGCCCGCCCAGCCTGCACCAACCGGCGAGAACGCTCAACCTCAGGCGGTTTCAGGACGTCGCGGTGGGATCGGGCGGGAACAACCTATAATCAATCGGATAACAAAACCGTGAGTTGCTCGCAAAGCCAAGCTCGCCCTCAGTTGCCCGTGCGCAAGAGGCGCTGTTTGGGGACTTCACATGATCGGTAAATTCAAGAGTGTCGCCATGGTCTCGGCCATGGCTCTGGCCGCCGCCGGGACGATGGGCATGGCCCAGAGCACCAATCCGGAGATGACCGGCTATCAGTACGACTACTATGCCGACGCCGCGAAGACGCAGTACCTCGGAACGGTCTACGATCAGGGCTGCGGGCAGGTGCTGGACTACGTCTACGTTGTCCGGGTTCAGGTTCCGTCGGCCTATTTCGATCAGACGCCGATCTTCACCTGCCAGGGCGGTCAGATCGGGCCCATCGAGGCTTAGACTGATCAGACAGGAGGCCCCGGACATCGCGTCCGGGGTCATCCACTATCTGACCGATCAGAACTTCGGGCGGAACAGCCCGGCGGGGCTGGCGCTGAACAGTTCAACGCCGTCGTCGGTGACGCCGCAGGTGTGCTCGCACTGGGCGGACAGGGACTTGTCGCGGGTCACGGCGGTCCAGCCGTCGGACAGGACCTTCACGTGCGGCTTGCCCAGGTTCACCATCGGCTCGACGGTGAAGAACATGCCCTTCTTCAAGGTCGCGCCTTCGCCACGGCGGCCGTAGTGCAGGACGTTGGGGCTGTCGTGGAACAGGCGGCCAATGCCGTGGCCGCAGAAGTCGCGGACGACGGACATCCGCTGGGCCTCGACCACCTGCTGGATGGCATAGCCTATGTCGCCGAAGGTGGCACCGGGCTTGATCACCGCCAGGCCGGCTTCCAGCGAGTCATAGGTGACGTCGATGAGCTTCCTGGCGCGGGCGTTGATCGTCCCGACCGCGAACATACGGCTGGAGTCGCCATGCCAGCCGTCGACGATGACGGTGTGGTCGATGTTGACGATGTCGCCGTCCTTCAGGACCTTGTCGCCCGGAATGCCGTGGCAGACGACGTGGTTGATCGAGGTGCAGACGGTCTTCTCATAACCCTTGTAGCCGAGGCAGGCGGGCAGGCCGCCGTTGTCGAGGGTGAACTCGCGGATCAGGTCGTCGATCTCGCCCGTGGTGACGCCCGGCACGACGTGCGGGGTGATCATGTCCAGGGCGCGGGCGACCAGATTGCCGGCGGCGCGCATGCCCTCCCAGGCTTCCTCGTCCTGGTGGACGCGGATCTCATGGGTGCGGACGAAGGTGTCAGCGTCCAGTTCGGGGGTCTCGTACATGCGTCGTCTTTCGGTGCGGCCCCTGTATCCCCGACCTCTTCGTCAGGAGTTGGGCCGCCATGGCAGGGCGCGATCCAGTCGGATCGCTTCAGGCGTCAGGTGGCAACTGTAGCATAAAACCTCAACCCCATGGGAGGCGGCCTGCCGCAGGGCGGGGCCGTAGGCCTTGTCGATGTCGTCGGCGGTGGTGAAGGCCGTGCAGTCCATGCGCTGGACGATGAACAGCATGACCGCCCGGCCGCCCGCATCGACCACCCGCTCCAAGGCCTTCAGGTGTTTGACGGCGCGCTCTGTCCTGCAGTCGGGAAATTCGGCGAGACCGGCGGTGCGGCTGAAGTGGACGTTCTTGATCTCGACCCAGGCGGACGGGCGGTCCGGCGGGAGCCCGCCCCACCCGTCGCCGGCTGCGCCGTCGCCACCCTCCCCAGAAGGGGAGGGAGAAGACTGGAGCAGGATGTCGATGCGGCTGTTCTCGTCGTAGCGGACCTCGCGCCGGAGGATCGGATAGCCGGCCAGTTCGGGAATCAGGCCGTCTGCGATGGCCGCCTCGCCGATGCGGTTCGGGTTCATGGTGTTGACGCCGACGAGCCCCGCGCCGGGCAGGTCGACCATTTCCAGCGTCAGGGGCAGTTTCCGCTTCGGATCCGGCGAGCGGGACATCCACACCGGCAGACCCGGCTCGGTCAGGCCCAGCATGGCCCCGGGGTTAGGGACATGGATGGTGGTCTCCGCCCCGTCCGCCAGCGCGATGTCCGCCAGGAAGCGCTTGTAGCGGCGGATCAGGGTTCCGCTTTCGAGAGGCGACTTGAAGCGCATGGCTTTGCCTCTAGCTTGTCGTCATGGCCGACGCATCCCCCACCGCCGCCGTTCTGATCATCGGCGACGAAGTCCTGTCCGGGCGAACGCAGGACACCAATCTGAACACCATCGCGCGGTTCCTGACGGCGCTGGGGATCGACCTGATCGAGGCGCGGACGGTCGGCGACCGGACGGAGCAGATCGTCGGGAATCTGAACGCCCTGCGCGACAGCCATGACTACGTCTTCACCACCGGCGGCATCGGGCCGACGCATGACGACATCACCGCCGATGCGGTGGCGAAGGCGTTCGGCGCAGCCCTGCCGGAGCATCCGGACGCGGTGGCGATCCTGGAGAAGCGCTACGGACCGGGCGAGTTCAACGCGGCGCGGCGGCGGATGGCGCGGATCCCGGAGGGCGGGACGCTGATCGCCAATCCTGTGACGGACGCGCCGGGGTTCCAGATCGGCAATGTCTTCGTGATGGCCGGCGTGCCCAAGATCATGACGGCCATGCTGGAAGACGTGGCGCCGCGCCTGCGGACCGGGGCGGTGGTGCTGTCGCGTACGGTGCGGGTCAGCGGGGTGGGCGAGGGGGCGATCGCCGACATCCTGACGGCGGCGGCGAAGGCCGAGCGCGAGGTCAGCTTCGGCAGCTATCCCTTCGGCCACGGCTCGGCGGGAGAAGTCGGGACGAACCTAGTCTTGCGTGGGCGCGACGAGGCGAAGGTGGAGGCGGCGGTCGAGGCGCTGCTGGCCGATTTGGCCGGAGCGGGCGTCGTGGCGAAACAGGTCTGAGACAACAGGAGCGCCCATGCGGCCAGACGCCGGTACGATTCTGATCCTTTCGACCCTGGTCGCCTTCGGCGGCCCGCTGATCCTGGGACTCGCGGGTCTGGTTCGGCGGGGCGACCGCGCGATGTCCGGTCCGTCCCCGGCCTGGGACTGGCGGCTGACCGGCGTCTCCACCCTGCTGCACGTGCTGGCCTTCAACCTGATCTTCTTTGTGCAGGAGGTCTTCCTGGTCCTGCCCAAGGCCCTGACGCCGGGGCTGGAGCCGGTGCTGTTCCACAACAACCACGATTGGACCGGCGACAATCCGCTGGCCGAGCTGTTCCAGGGGACCGGGGCGCTGGCGACCCTGATCGTCGGTCTGGCGGCCTTCGCGGCGCTGCGGCTGCGCCCGCCAGCTTCGACGACGGCGCGGCTGTTTCTGGTCTGGCTGGCCTTTCACGGGGTGTTCATGGCCCTGCCGCAGGTTGTTGTCGGGACCATGCTGCCGCCAAACGACGTCGGCCGTGCGATGACCTACCTGGGCTTCACGACGCCGGCTTATTGGGCGGCGACGGCGGCGGCGCTGGCCGGAATGGCCGTGTTCGGCGTGGCGCTGGCGCGGCCGATGCTGGAGGTCGCCTCTCATCCGGCGGCTGTAGCCGGACGGGGAAGCCGGACTCTTTTTATGCTGCAGGCGGCGGTCGTGCCGGGACTGGCGGGCCTGCCCCTGATCTTCGCCTATCGGGTTCCCGGCGGTCTGGACCAGGTCGTGCTGGTTCCGGTGGTCATCACCGTGCTGGGGCTGGCGTGGCTGGCGGGGGCGGCCTGGACGGTCTCGGACGTCCGAGCGCGGGGTGGTGCGGTCGCCTGGCGTTGGCCCCTGATCGCCTGCCTGGCGGTCCTGGCGATATTCCAGGTGGTTCTGAGGCCCGGGATCGCCTTCTAGGCGCCGGCCCGTCCGAAAGCACCCACGACCGCCTGATAGGCCGGATTGCCCCGACCCTCCGCGTCCAGAAGCAGCGGGCTGTCCTTGCTGCGGCCTTCACGGACCAGCCAGCTGTCGATGTCGCGCAGGCCCCAGGTGGTGAAGGCGTAGCGCTGGCGCTCAGGCAGGAGGGCGAAGGCCTCGGCCAGTTCGCCGACGCGGGCGACCTGCTGGGCTCGCTTTTCGGTCATGGAGCGCAGGTCGGGCCTGCGGCCGTCGCGCTGCATCGGGAAGTCCAACTCCGACACATGGATCGGCAGGCCCAGCGAGGCGGCGTCGCGCATGAAGCTGGTGATCTGTCCGGCCGGGATCTCGATATCGAGGTGCGACTGGGTCCCGATGCCGCCGATGGGCGCGCCCAGCTTCAGCAGGCGCTCGACCAGCTTGAGGAAGGTCGCGCCTTTCGCGGGGATGTTCTCGAGATTGTATTCGTTCAGGAAAAGGATCGCGTCAGGATCGGCCGCCTTGGCCTGTTCAAAGGCGCGGACCATATAGCCGTCCATGCCCAACGCGCGGCTCCAGTGACACTCGCGCAGCCCGTTTCCGTCCTCGGCCACCGGCTCGTTGACCACGTCCCAGCCGGCCATCTGACCGCGATAGCGACCGACGAAGGTGGAGATGTAGCGGTCGTACTCGGCGGCGAAACGGGCGCGCGGGACCGTGGCGTCGTTGAAGACTTCCCCGCCCTGCGAATACCAGATCACCGTATGACCGTGGACGCGCAGGCCGTTGTCGCGGGCGAAGGCGACGACGCGGTCGGATGGTTCGAAGTCGTAGGTGAAGCCGGCGCCCAGCGTTCGCTCCATCTTCTGCTCCCACTCCGGGGTAAGCTGCGAGCAATGGCGGCGGACGGCGGCGATCCAGTCGGGCTGGTCCAACTGCCAGGTCATGCCGGTGGCGCCGAAGGGCGCGGGGACGATGGTCTTCAGCGGCGCGGCGATGGGGCCGGGCGCGGGCTGGGCCGAGGCCAGCCGGTCGCAGGCGACCAGAGCCAGGGGAGCGGTCAGACATGTCCGGCGCGAGATCATGGACGCAACCTAGGGCGCCGGTCGTACCCATTTGGTGAAGACGCGGTCCTGATCCTCAGGAGCCGCCGGACAGGCTCTCGAACCATGTCAGGGTCGGCGCGTAGCTCTGCGCCGCCGCGCCCATGTGGTCGGCGCCCGGGACCGTTTGCGCCGTGACGGTCCCGCGCCGCCGGGCGTGGTCGAGGAGCGCTCGAGATGAGGCGGGGGGCACGTCCTCGTCCGCCGCGCCGATCACGATCCGGAGCGGGACGCGGGGCGTCCAGGCGGCGGTCTCGTTGTCGCGCAGGGCCCGGGCGAACCAGCCGTTTCCGGCCTTGAGCGCCGCCAAGGCTTCGGGCCGGAACAGCCGGCGCGTGTCGGAGGGCAGCTGGCCGACGATGTCCTCGGGCGAATGGGTTCCGTCGAACAGGCCGGGGACGATCCGCGCCAGTTCCGGCGTCAGGAGGGAGTCCAGCGGCTGGCCGTAGTAGTCCGCGTAAGCCGTGGCGGCGAAGGCCAGATAGGCCACGTTGCGCGGGCTTTCGGCGTCGGGGCCGTCCAGCTTGCCGACGACCGCGCCGAGCAGGTCATGCGGTCCGGCGATGGCCATGGTGGCGGCCAGATCGTAGCCGCCGACGGGGCGTCGCTCGAGCGCGCGATGCATGGCCGCGGCGCTCTGGCCGCCCTGCGAGAAGCCCATGAGAAACAGCGGCAGGCGCTCGGGAAGGCCGGGGACGCCGCCCACCCCTCGGATCGCCTTCAGCATGTCGACGGCCGCATCGACCTGGGGCTGCGCCACCAGATAGGCCTGCGGCAGGTCGGACTCGCCCAGGCCGACGTAATCCGGCAGCAGGGTGATGTAGCCAGAGCCGGCGAAGACCGCCGCCTCCTGGTCTCCGTCGGCCCGGCCGGGCAGGGAGGGCGAGACGGCGCGCGTCGTCGTGGTGCCGTGCAGGTAGACGACCACTCCCTTGGGCGCGACGCCATGCGGAACGGCGACAAGGCCCGAGACCGGGACGGGCCGTCCCTTGACCTGGGTCCAATAGACCAGCCGATACAGGTCGACGTCGTTGCGGACCCGGATCGCGCCCGGCAGGTCGTCTGCGGTCTGCTGAAGGGCGGCGCGATCCCGTGTCTCGATCGGGTCGAGGCGGATCACCCAGCCCGGAAGCGGCGCCCCCGCCGCGGGGGGCGGGCGCAGCAGCGGCTCGCTCGGAGCGCCGACGCAGCCGGCGAGCAGGCCCAGGGCGACGAGGCCGGACGCCAGAACACGAAGACGCATCACCGAACTCCCACATGTGCGAAACGCGGCGCAGGGCCGCGCGAACGGCCAAGCTCAAGGACAGATTTCGGGGGACTGTGGCGGATGTTGGCCGGGGCGGCGCGATCAGCTCGCGCGGCGGCGCAGGCCCATTTCGTCGAAAGCCGCCGTCTCGCGCTTGCCGGCGGCGATCATGGCGGCGAGGCGGGTCGTCTCGGCGACGTGCTCGAACTTCTTCAGCTCTTCGAAAGCGCCGGTCAGGGCGTCACGGGCGCCCACTTCCTCGGCGTCGATCTCGGCCACGTCGTTCTGGGCGGCGGATTTCCGCATCTTCCAGCCGTTGAGATAGGCCTGAAGCAGCATGGCGGCGTCGGCGTCCTGACGGGCGCGTTCCTGCTCGACCTCGACCTCGGCGTCGAGCACGGCCAGACGCATTTCAGCGGAGGCGCGGCGCGCGGTGATCTCGGCCAGACGCTTCTGCAGCGTCTCGACCTCGTAGTTGGAGATCCGGATCAGCGATTGGGCCCAGGCGGTCATTGGTCTACTCCGGTCACTGGCTGATCATGCCTTGGTTCAGAATTGCTTCCAGCCGGGTAAAGGAATCGGAAAGACCGGTGTGGTCGTCCTTGTCCTGACCCAGGAAAGCTTCCAGCGCGGGGTTCAGCGCGATGGCGCGATCGACGATGGGGTCGGCGCCGGTGCGATAGGCGCCGATCTTGATCAGCTCCTCCATGTTCGCATAGGCCGACAGGCATTGGCGGGCGCGCTTGTTCAGCTCGCGCTCGGGCGGCGTCTGGCAGCCCGGCAGGGTCCGGCTGACCGACTTCAGCACGTCGATGGCCGGGAAGCGGCCGCGCTCGGCGATCTTGCGGTCCATGACGATGTGGCCGTCCAGGATACCGCGCACGGCGTCCGCGATGGGTTCGTCATGGTCGCCGCCGTCCACCAGCACGGTGAACAGGGCGGTGATCGGACCGGCGGTGGTGCCGTCGGGCCGGACCGGACCCGGGCCCGCGCGCTCCAGCAGCTTGGGCAGTTCGGTGAAGACGGTGGGCGTATAGCCCTTGGTCGTCGGCGGCTCGCCCGCGGCCAGGCCGATCTCGCGTTGCGCCATGGCGAAGCGGGTGACGGAGTCCATCAGGCACAGGACCTCGAGGTCCTGATCGCGCAGGTACTCGCTGATCGCCAGGGTCATATAGGCCGACTGGCGGCGCTTCAGGGCGGGTTCGTCGGAGGTGGCGACCACGACGATGGCGCGCTTGAGGCCTTCCTCGCCCAGGGTCTCCTCGATGAACTCGCGGACCTCCCGGCCCCGTTCGCCGATCAGGCCGACGACGACGACATCGCAGGTGGCCTGCTTGGCCAGCATGGACAGCAGCACCGACTTGCCGACGCCGGAGCCGGCGAAGATGCCGAGGCGCTGGCCCCGGCAGGTTGTGGTGAAGACGTCCATGGCCCGCACGCCGAGGTCGAGACGCTCGCCGACGCGGCCACGCGAGTGGGCGGGGGGCGGGGGCGCGCGCAGGGGATAGCTGGCCGGCCCCTGGGGCAGCGGGCCCTTGCCGTCGATGGGATTGCCGAAGGCGTCGATGATCCGGCCCAGCCAGGCCGTGGTCGGGCGGACGCTGGCGGCGGTGTCGATGATGCGGATGTCGGCGCCGGGGGCCACGCCCTCGACCGGGCCGAACGGCATCAGCAGGGCCTTGGCGTCGCGGAAGCCGACGACCTCGGCGGGCAGGGCGCTGAGGCCGCGTCCGCGCTCGATCTCGGCCCGTGCGCCGACGGCCAGACGGCTGAGCCCGCCCTTGGACTCGATCAGCAGCCCGCTGACGCCCGCGACCTTGCCGGTCACGACCAGCGGATCGATCGCTTCGACGGCGGCGGCGAGATTGCGCAAACGGGACCCCTGAACAGGCCTCCACGGATGCGGGATCGTGGTTAACCGGAGGTGAAGATCAGGGGCGAGCCGCCTCCACCAACGGTGCATAGCTCTTAAAGTCGTCGGCGGCGCCGGCGTAGAGGGCGAGAGCGGCCGCCTTGTCCGCTTCGCCCTCCTCGGTCCGCCCAAGCGCGATGCGGGCCAGGCCGCGGCCGTAGAGGGAGGCCGGCAGTTCCGGGTTTTCGGCCAGGGCGGCGTCGTAGATTTCGAGCGCCGCGGCGGTGTTCCCTTGCTGCAGAAGAACCCGGGCCTTGCTGTCGAGAATGGCGGCCGAGCCGGGAGCGAGCGCGAGGGCCGCATCGCAGTCCTGCAGGGCCTGATCCAGCAGGGCGCCGACGAGGGCGGCGCTCCAGCACAGGTTGTTGAGCATGCCGGCGTCATCTGAGTGGGCGCTTCGGACGGTCTGGAAGTCCGCCGCGGCCTCGTCTGGACGCCCGAGCGTCAGCGCCGCACCGGCGCGCGCGATCAGCAGGTCGGGCGGCGGAGTCTCGCCATCAACGATCAGTCCGTTGATCAGGTCATAGGCTTCCTGCGCTCTGCCGTGGGTCAGTCGGTAGCGGGCCACCGGCAGAACCACCCGCGGATCGTCGGGATGTTGAAGGAGAATCTCGGTTGTCGCGGCCTCGAGATCGTCCTGACGATCGGCGAGCTGGAAGGCTGCGATCCGGAGCATCTTGGTGTCGATGCGCGACGGATCGGCCGCCAGCAGGGCGTCGATGTCCCGCAGAGCACGGTCAAACTGCTTCTGCGCCAGATAGGCGTTCGCCCGCATGCCGAGGGCGAACTCGTCGGTCGGCGCCTGGCGCAGGGCGCGGGTCATTTCGATCACCACATCCTGGTAGCGTCCCTCCGCCCGGGCGATCAGCGCATTGCCGTTCATCGCGATCCGTTCGGACGGATCCAGATCGACGGCCTTCTCCAGGTCGGAGGCGGCGCCCGCGCGGTCACCGGCCCAGAAGCGGTAGACGCCGCGATTGGCCCATGCCCGGCTGCTGTCCGGAGCCAGCGCGATGGCCTGGGTCGCCGCATCGGCCGCGCCGCGCGGGTCGCCGGCCCGCGACAGGGCGACCGCCCGGTCAAGCCAGGCGCCCTCCGTCGTCGGCCTGTCGGCGGCCAGCGCGGTCTGATCGGCCTCGGTCAGACGGTAACCGGTCGGGGCGATGATGCGCGGGTAGTCCGCCCGGCGGTTGTCGGCGGCGATGCGGCCCGCGTCGGCCTCGACGGCCGTGACCTCGGAGGTCAGGCTCTGCACCAGAACTTCGATCGTCGCGGTGTCGCCCTCAAGCCGGACGGTGCGGCTCATGTGATGGCCCAGCTCGGTGCGGTCGAACTGGCCTCCGGCGGTCCGGAAGCCCGCGCCGCCGTCCGGGAGGCGCACGGTCACCAGCTGCCGGTCGAAAACCGGATGGTTCACCGCATAGGGCGTGTGGCGGAACGGACCCTCGGTGCGTTCGATGGCGGAGAGCGACTGGTAGGTCGAGCCGGGCGGGATCAGGCCGCCGTTGCTCCAGTCCAGCGGCATGGAGCCCTTGACCGTCAGGGTCAGGACATTCGCTTCGCGGTCATAGCTGGAACCGATCTCGTCGATCACCACGTCTTGCAGGAGGCCGGTCCAGATGCCCCTCAGGCCCTGGTCCCTTTGCTGCGGGGTGATGAGGCCGATCTGGCCGGCGAGGGCCGCCGCCCCGTCGCCGCGCATGATCAGGGCGCCGGTAACCGGAGCGGGGGCGTGCTGCCCGGCCGTCGCGTCGAACGCGATGATGGTTTCCGACTGGGGGACGGAGAGCGGCGCGGTTTCGAGCCGTTCCAGCTGACCGTTCGCCGCGACGAGCGGCAGGGCCCAGTGTAGCGGGGGAACGATGATGTCCTCCAGCCGGCGGTCGCCCATCCGGGTGCCGTCGAGCCAGTAGGTCTTGTCCGCCACCACCGCCCGCACCAGGACGTGATCGAAGCCTTCGAGGGTCGGCAGGCGCTGGCCGACCAGGTCGCCCTGCGCGAGGCTGACGACCGCGGGTTCGGCGGAGATGCCAAGGCCGTCCAACAGGGCGAGCAGCAGGGCCGTCTTGCCCTTGCAGTCGCCGAAACGCCGGTTCCAGGTTTCGTCGGCGTCGGCGGGGGTCATGGCGCCTTCGCCCATCAGCAGGGCGACATAGCGGATCTCGTCCTGGACCAGCCGCAGGGCGGCGGCGGCCTGAACGGCGGGGTCGTCGGACAGCGCCCGAATGCGAGCGATCTCGGCGTGCAGCGGAGAGTCCGGCGCCAGACGGCGCGCGCGGTCGTAGAGGGGCGTGAGCGTGGCGGCGACCTCGGCCCAGTCGCGGTAGGCGCTCAGCTCGATCAGGTTGATGGCACGAAACCGAACGGGAACGTCGTCGGGGATCAGGATGGGCTGGGCGTTCTCCCGCACGACATCGATGCTTGAATAGGCGCCGTTGCGGCGGACGGGCACAGGGATCCAGTTGTCGGTGGCGCGGACGGTGACGGGCATGGCGTTGGGCCAGGACGCCCTCACCCGCTGCCGCTCGACCACCAGGGGCATGTTCAGGTCGATGGCCTGGGCCAGTTTCTCGCCCGGGACGGAGTCGCGCGAGGTGATGGTGTAGGCGACGTCCAGCACATCGCCAACGCGCAGGCTCGCCGGCTGGAGCACCGCCGTCAGCCGGCCGTCGAGCATGGCCAGCTGCAGGTTCTCCTCACGGCGGAGCGTCTCGAAATCCTGCGACGCCAGCACGTCGATGGACTGGCCGTCGCGCAGGATGGTCACGTGGTGGATCGTGATGTCCTGGCTCTCCGGGCTCCAAGTCAGGGCGATGTTGCCCAGCGCGATCACGCCCTGGGGCGAGGCGGCCGTGCTGCGGGTCCGGACGTAGACGAATTGCTGATCGTCCTCGGCCCGGAGCTGGCTGTCGAGCAGCAGGAAGCGGAGGCCTTCGCCCGTGGCGGCGCGGGCGGGCGCGGCGGTTTCGTCGGACGGCAGGACCCAGACGGGCGTCGGGCCCTTCAGAACCCGGTCGCCGGCCTCCGCCGGAGCGGCGAACGTCGCCAGCGTCAACGCAAGGCCGATCACGGCTGTGCAGACGGCCCGCAATGAAGTCGGCATCCGGAGTTCCCCCACCCAAGGTCTCCATCGCTGATACAGCGTGAGCGCGAGAGGGCAAGCGGGTGAAACGCCGGAGGCGCGTGAGGCCCGGATTCGGCCGCGCGGGAACTCAGTTCGCGGTCGGAACCGGGGCGTCGGACGGCGCGTCACGGCCGGTGGTCAGGATGGCGCCGACCGAGGCGACGATGATGCAGCCGATGGCCAGCCACTGCAGGCCACTGAGCTGTTCGTGCAGCAGGATCAGGCCCGCAATGGCGCCGATGGCCGGTTCGCCGGAGAGCAGGACGCCGAAGGTGCGTTTAGGGATGTGGCGGAGCGCGATCATCTCCAGCGAATAGGGCAGGGCGCTGGACGCCAGCGCCACGCACAGGCCGACGATCAGAACGGCGGGCGCCAGCAGGGTCATCCCGGCGGTGGCGACGCCGAAGGGCAGGATGACCAGTGCGGCGGTGCTCATGCCCAGTGCGACCGACTGGCCCGCATGCATGTGCGACAGGCGTTTGCCGAAAACGATATAGAGCGCCCAGAACACGCCCGCGGCGGCGGCGAAGGCCACGCCGAGAGGATCCAGGGCATGGGCCCCGCTCCAGATCGGCAGCAGCATGCCCAGCCCCGCGACGGCGCAGGCGATCCAGACGAAGTGGATCAGCCGCCGCGCGTGGATCAGGGCCAGGACCAGCGGGCCGGAGAATTCGATGGCGATGGCCAGCCCCAGAGGGATGGTGCGCAGGGACATGTAGAAGCTGAGGTTCATCAGGCCCAGCACCAGGCCGTAGAGCAGCACCCGTCCGGCGTCGGCGCGGTTCAGGCGGAACCGCCACGGCCGCCAGATCGCGACCAGCACCAGGGCGGACAGGCCGACACGCAGGGCCGAGGTCCCTTCGGCGCCGACGACAGGGAAGAGCTGCTTGGCGTACGACGTGCCGATCGCCAGCGACACCATTCCCAGCAGCAACGCCAGGTAGGGCATGGCCGTCAGGAAGGCGGGGGAGGACAGGGAGCGGCGGGCGGCGGTCATGTACATAAGGAAAGCATAGTCCGGAACCGGTTGCGCTTCCCGGCGATTTCAGGTTCCAGTGCGGCTGAAATCGTCATGAAAGTTCTATCTATGACGGAATTCGTCACCATCGATGCGTTTGACCACAAGCTGCTCGCACGCGTCCGACGCAACAATCTGGAGCCGGCCCGGGTGACGGCCGAGGCCGTAGGGCTGTCGGAGTCGGCGGTTCTGCGCCGGTTGCGCCGGTTGCGGGCCGAGGGGGTGATCGTCGCCGACGTGGCGGTGGTCGATCCGGCGCGGGTGGAGCCCCGCATCGTGCTGCATGTGCTGGTGGAGATGAACACCCAGGAACGCCGCCACACCGACGCCTTCAAGGCCGCCATGGCCGCCAGTCCGGAAATCCAGGCGTGTTGGGACGTGACGGGAGAGACGGATTTCCTGCTGAATGTCTCAGTGCGGTCTATGGCGGAGTACGAAGCCTTCTGCCAACGAGAGATGACCACCGACACTCATGTTCGAGCCTTCAAGAGCATGATCACGATTCGCGAAGTCGTGAGCTTCGATCCGGCCCGGGCGGTCTTGTCCGGGCAGGGCTGATTACTTGAGGGTTAATAGCAACCTACGGGTTTATCCGCGAGACTTGGACAACCAATCGTAAAGCCACCGAGCAGCAGCATACAATCATGGGTGGCGACGCGATTGTGATCGCCGATGCGGGAGGCTGTCATGTTCACCGGGCGTCGTCAGAACACTGAACTGCTGAACAAGGTGTCCGAACTTGAAGGGCGGATGGCGGCGATCGGCCGCTCGCAGGCGGTGATCGAGTTCAATCTCGACGGCACCATCATCAACGCCAATGAGAATTTCCTGCTGGCGATGGGCTACAGCCTGGATGAGATCCGGGGCGCGCACCACCGCACCTTCATGGACGCCGACGAGGCGGCCTCGGCCGAGTACGCGGCCTTCTGGCGCGCGTTGAACGAGGGGCAGTTCGCGGCCGGCAAGTTCCGGCGGCTGGCCAAGGGGCGCCGCGAGATCTGGCTGCAGGCCTCCTACAATCCGATCATGGGGGCGGACGGTCGCCCGGTTCGGGTCATCAAGCTGGCCGTCGACATCACCCGAGAGGAACAGGAGAGCCGCCGGAACGAGGCCACGCGGATCGAGGCGGAACAGGCGCAGACGATGCTGGTCGAATCCCTGGCCTCCAGCCTGTCGCGTCTGTCGGACGGCGATCTGACGACCTCGATCGAGGGTCAGATGAGCGGCGGGCACCAACGCATCTGCGAGGACTACAACTCGGCGGTCGGCAGCTTGCGCGCGGCGTTGACGCAGGTGACGGAGGCGGTCGGCGGATTGCGCGGCGGATCGGACGAGATCTCGTCGGCCTCCGACGACCTGTCGCGCCGCACCGAGCAGCAGGCCGCTTCGCTGGAAGAGACCGCCGCAGCGCTGGACGAAATCACCGCCACCGTGAAGCGAAGCGCCGAGGGCGCCCGGCAGGCCTCGACCGCGGCGGCGGGCGCACGCTCGGAAGCGGAACGCTCGGGCGAAGTCGTGCGCGACGCCATCTCCGCCATGGATGAAATCCAGAAGAGCTCGGTGCAGATCGGCGAGATCATCGGGGTGATCGACGAGATCGCCTTCCAGACCAATCTGCTGGCGCTGAACGCGGGGGTCGAGGCGGCCCGGGCCGGAGACTCCGGTCGCGGCTTCGCGGTCGTGGCGTCGGAAGTTCGATCCCTGGCCCAGCGGTCGGCGGAGGCCGCCAAGGAGATCAAGGCGCTGATCTCGGCCTCGACAAGCCAGGTCGCGGCGGGGGTGAAGCTGGTGGACGAAGCCGGATCGGCCCTGTCGGCCATTGTCGTGCGGGTCGCGGAGATGGACGCGCTGGTGTCCGAAATCTCGGCCTCGGCGCAGGAGCAGGCGACGGGCCTGCAGCAGGTCAACAGCGCGGTGAACCAGATGGATCAGGTCACCCAGCAGAACGCGGCCATGGTCGAGGAGACCACGGCGGCGGCGGCGAACCTGAAGACCGAGGCCGCGCAACTGGCCGCCCTGGTCGAACGCTTCGAGACGGGCACCCGGACGGGAGCCGCGACGCCGACGGTGCACACCCTTCGGCCCCGCGCGGCTCCGCCCGCGCCGTTGGTGCGCGAGCGGGCCCGTATCGTCGCCTTCGCCGGCGGCGGCGCGGCGGGCGGGGCGGTGCAAGAGGACGGCTGGCAGGAGTTCTGATCGCCTGAACGGGCGCCACGCTGACCGCGAAGGCTTCATCCGGCCCTTGCGTCATGACGCGCCTACCCCAGATCGGAGAGGTTCAGTCCCGCAGAACGTGCTTTAATGTCACGCTCTGATCGCCGCCCGGAAACCTCCCCATGACCGACGCTTCGTACGACGCCAGCCGCCACCGCAAATCGGGCCGCGGCAAGATCTATGACTCCATCATCGACACGATCGGCGACACGCCGCTGGTGGGGTTGCCGCGCCTGTCGGCCGAATATCAGCCCAAGGCGCGGGTGCTGGCCAAGCTGGAGTTCTTCAACCCGATTGCCTCGGTGAAGGACCGGATCGGCGTGGCCATGATCGAGGCGCTGGAGCAGGCCGGGAAGCTCGGGCCGGGCAGCGTGCTGATCGAGCCGACGAGCGGCAACACCGGGATCGCCCTGGCCTTCGTGGCGGCGGCCAAGGGGTACAAGCTGATCCTCGTCATGCCGGAGAGCATGTCGATCGAGCGCCGCAAGATGCTGGCCCTGCTAGGCGCGGAGCTGGTCCTGACCCCGGCCGAGAAGGGGATGAAGGGCGCGATCGCCATGGCGCAGGACCTGATCGAGCGGACGCCCGGCGCCGTGAGCCCGGCCCAATTCGACAATCCCGCCAACCCCGCCATCCACCGCGAGACCACGGCCGAGGAAATCTGGGCCGACACGGGCGGCGCGGTCGACATCATCATCGCCGGCGTGGGCACGGGGGGCACCATCACAGGCGTCGGCCAGGCCCTGAAGGCGCGCAAGCCCTCGGTGCAGATGATCGCGGTCGAACCGACCGCCTCGCCCGTGCTGTCCGGCGGCGAGCCGGGGCCGCACAAGATCCAGGGGATCGGCGCGGGCTTCATCCCGACCATCGTCGATCGCTCGGTCATCGACGGCGTCGAACAGGTGTCGAACGAGGACGCCTTCGAGATGGCGCGCAAGGCGGCGCGGCTCGAGGGCATCCCGGTCGGCATCTCGTCGGGCGCCGCGCTGACGGCCGCTTTCCGGGTCGCGGCGCGCGAGGAGAACGCGGGCAAGACAGTGGTGGCGATCATCCCGAGCTTCGCCGAGCGCTATCTGTCGACGGCCCTGTTCGAGGGGCTGTAGGCGGGTCTGTTACCGGTTCGTTTCAGGCGCATGGCGGAAGCGGGTCGAACCTGACCGAAGCTTAACTTTACAGGATGGGCGCGGCGCGGCGCATTGGCGGACCCTTGTTCGTCGATGGAGCGGTCATGCGCGCCCTTCTCGCCTGTCTGAGCCTGCTCGCCGCCTCGCCCGCCCTGGCGCAGGACGACCTGACGACCTTGTCGGACGAGTTCAACGACGGGGCGCTGACCGGCTGGAGCCGCTTCGACCAGACCTTTGGCTGGCCCGACAAGATCAAGGCCCTTGATGTCGGCGAGAGCACACCGGGCGCGCTGCATCTGGAGCCCTATCATTCGGCCTGGGTGCGCGACCTGAACGCGCCCTTTCTGTTCCGTGAGGTGCGGGGCGATTTCGACGTCCGCGCCCGGGTGAGGGTGCGCGGCCATGCGGGCGATATCCCCGGCGGGACCTGGTCGCTGGGCGGGCTGATGACGCGGGTCCCCAGCCGATTGAGCGCCGCGCAATGGGCGCCGAGGGCCGAGAACTGGCACTTCATCACCACCGGCGTGGGTCATGTCGCCGGCGAGCCGATGACGGAGACCAAATCCACCTTCAACAGCTATTCCTCGCTCAAGCTACGGCCGTTCCCGACGGGATGGGTCGAGTTGCGGCTGGTGCGGGTCGGCATGGTGCTGATCGCCCTGGCGCGGCCGGAGGGCGAGACCCATTGGCGGGTGCGCGACCGCTTCTATCGAATGGAGAACAGCCCGGTGATGCAGGTCGGGCTGATCGCCTACACGACCAGCGACGCCGTTCCGCCGGGACCTGAGAATCCGGAGGTCATCAACCGCGAGGTCAATCGCGACGCGCCTGTCGATATGATCCTGGAGGCGGACTGGATCCGCTTCTCGCGCCCGCGTCCGCAGGTTTCGCCGGACTGGTACGGGCAGGTGAGCGCCAATCCGCTGGCCGATCCCAACCTGCCGGAGGTCGATCTGCTGGCGCTTCTCGGCGACTGATGAACAGGCTTTACCCTAGGTTGTCGGAGGCCGGCGGTCGTCACAGGCGGTTAACCGCGCGCGATCTATCGTGGGCACGATATGTCCGAGCCCGCCGCCCAGCCCGAGGAGACCGCGCCCGTCGCCGGGCTTCGCGCGCGCCATGCGCTGCTGAAACGACTGGCGGACGTGGTGTCCCTGCCGGCCAGCCGGATCAATGCGTTCGAACGGTCGGTGACCGGCGACCTGCTGGTCGAGATGCTGCGGCTGGCCTCTCCGGAAGACCGGCGCAGGGTGGCCGCGCGACTGGCCCCGCTGGCGGAGCTGCCCAACGCCCTGGCGCGGATGCTGCTGCGTGACGAGCCGCAGATCGCCGGCCTGCTGATCGAGCAATGCGCGTCGCTGTCCGACGCCGATCTGGTCGCATGCGCGCGGGACGCCGAGGTCGAGCACCGCTTCCTGATGGCCAGCCGTCGCGGCCTGTCGGAGGTGGTCAGCGAGACCCTGCTGAGTTTCGGCGAGAGCCAGGTCATCGAGGCGGTGCTGCGCAACACGACGGCGCGGCTGAGCCAGGTGGCGGTCGAAGGGGTGGTGAGCCTGAGCCGGACGGACCGGCACCTGTGCGCCCACCTGCTGAAACGGCCTGAGCTGCGCCCGTCGGGCGCCTACGTCATGTTCTGGTGGAGCGGCCCGGAGGATCGCCGGACCATCCTGCAGCGGTTCGCCGTGTCCCGGGAGGTGATGCAGGAGGTGTCTGAGGACGTCTTCGCCATGGCCGCCGAGGAGGGCTGGCAGGACCCGGTGTCGCGCAAGGCGCTGCAGTTCATCGAGCGCCGCCAGCGGAACCGCGCCGCCATCGCCAAGAGCCCTTACGGTGGCCTGGAGGAGGCGGTGGCCGCCGCGGGCCAGATGGGGCTGTCGCGAGAGATCGCGACCGAGATCGCCTACCTGTCCGGGGTGAAGCCGATCACCGGGGCCAAGATCCTGGGCGATCCGGGCGGCGAGCCGCTGGCCATCCTGTGCAAGGCCACGGGGCTTGGACGGGGCGAGCTTCAGTTGCTGTGGCGATCCATGCGGCGTCCTGAAGCTCTGTTGGACGGCTCTCCCGATCCGGTCTGGGAACGCGTGCAGATCACCTATGAGATGCTGGCCGTTGACCGGGCGCAAACAGTCCTGCGCTACTGGAACTGGTCGCTGTCTTCAGCTCTGACCCCCGCTCTACTCAGGGCGATCCGGGACGGCGAGGAGGAGGGGGTGGACGACTATTCGGCCCCGGAGCGCGCGGCGATGCTGGCTTTGGCGGAAAACTTCGGTCGCTGAACGATCGAGCCGTGGTGCCTCATCAGATTTGAGGTGCTGACACGCCGCCATTGCTTTCAAAACAGAAGCTCTCTATTCAAAGCGCCGACGATTGGTCGATGCTGATTCAGTCGAACCGAACAGAGATTGTAGGCGGGATGGCTATGGAAGAGACTTCGCAACTGCTCGAGATGACCGCCGATATCGTGTCGGCCTATGTCGGCAACAATAACGTGCAGGCTTCGGAAGTTCCTGGCCTGATTTCGAGCATCCACGCGGCGCTGTCGCAGGTTTCGACCGGTGCGGTCGAGCCGGAGCCGGAACCCCGCGAGCCCGCCGTTCCGGTCCGCAAGTCGATCACGCCGGATTATCTGATCTGCCTGGAAGACGGTCGCAAGTTCAAGTCGCTGAAGCGCCACCTGCGCACCAAGTACAACATGAGCCCCGAGGAATACCGCGCCAAGTGGAACCTCCCGAAGGACTATCCGATGGTCGCTCCGAACTACGCCAAGGCGCGTTCGGATCTGGCCAAGCAGATGGGCCTGGGCCAGGGCGGCCGTAAGCCGGCCCGCGCCGCGACCCGCGCCAAGAAGTAAGCGTCCGCAAGGACAGACGAAGACGCCCGCCGGATCGCTCCGGCGGGCGTTTGCGCGTGTGAAGTGACTAGTGGCCAGTGATTAGTGGCTGGCCACCAGCGTGCGGCCGCGCCGCTCGCGCCGCCCTTCCGCGACCAGAGAATTTGCAAACACCAGCCGCTCGTTATGCGGCCTGAGCGCCGCGGCGCATGCGCCAGAAGCGCAGGGTGCGGAGCGCCGCCTCGCGGCTGAGTTCGGCGTACATGCGGGCGTAGGAGTGGGCCTTGGCCATGGCGTCGCCGTCGTCGTTCAACAGGACCACGGCGTAGGTGAGGAACAGGGCGCGATCGAGATCGGCCGCCTTGCAGACCACGGCGAGGGCGTCGAGTTCGCGTCGATCGACGATCTGGCGCGCGGTGTGGAAGTCGATGCCCGACAGCTGGGCCAGGGCGATCAGGAAGGACGTCCGCCCGCCCGAGCGGAGGAAGCGTGCCAGCATCTGGGGCGTCAGTTGCCCAGCGGCCTTCAGTTCCTCAACGTAGGCGAGACATTCCGAATAGTCGGCGGGCAGTGCGCCGTCGTCGGTGGCCACGCGTGCCCGGCCGGCGGCGAGCGCGGCGTCCAGCAGGGCCGGATCCATGCGGGCGTTCTGTTCGAGAATCTGGTTCCGCAGACGCGCCTCGACGACGAAATACATATCGTTGAGCAGGTCGGCGGGCAGGCCCGCGCGAGAGACGGTGGCGTCATGCAGGGCCGGATTGGCCTTGGCCCGCTCGACGGCGACCTCGGAGGCCTTGCGCGACAGGCGGGCGCCGTCGTTGCGCAGCAGGGTCCCGAGCGTCTCGTCATCGCCGCGCTCGACAATGACCTCGGAGATGGCTTCAGAGACCGAAGGGCGTGCCGAGACGGCGCGCAGGTGATCCTGGCCATGGTTGCGCACGACGCCCAGCAGGTCCTCGTCGGTCAGCACGGGCGAGTGGGCCAGGACGGCGCCGGCGACGGCGGCCTCGTCATTGGCCAGGCGGCGGATCAGGGCGTGGGGCGCATCCGGGGTGTTGGCGAAGCGGCTGGAGAGCTCCGCGCGGACGGCCGTCTCCATATCGTCGGCCAGCTTGGCCAGGACGGCGCCGTACAGGGTGTCTTCGGTCGCGGTGCGCGCGGGCGAACCGAAGAAATGCTCGGTCAGTTCGCGCAGCAGGGCCCGGCGCTTCTCGCTCGACCCTTCTTCAGCGAGGGCGATCAGATCGGGCAGGCGCGACACGGCCACGGTGTCGCTCACTGATAATCCCCTTCCGGCGCGGCGGGCTGGGCGCGGACACGGCCCTGGGCGTCGCGGATCAGGGTCGGCGCCTGCTCCGGCTGAGCGAGGTCCTGGGATGCAATGGTCACGGGCGTGGTGATGGCCAGGGCGTCGACATAGGTCGGCTGGGGCAGGGTCAGGGCGTCGGGTTCGCGCCCGTTCTGGCGATGCACCGAATAGTAGCGGGCGCTCTGGGCGGAGGGACGATCCTCGGGGTTGGCGGCGACCATGGCCACGCGAGGGGACGGGGGCGCGGCGCGGGCGGGCTCGACCTGCTCCTGAGGGGCCGGGGCGGCCTGCGCCGCCGGAGCGGGAGCCGGCGTCCGCTGCAGGCGGAAGATCGGAGCGTCGCGGCGAGGCGCCATGGGGTCGTCCGACGGACCCGCGACGGCGGCGGCGGGAGGAGGAGCGGCGAGGGCGATCTCGGCGGGCGCCGGCTGACCCCGTCCGCCCTGGTCAGGGAGGAAGTCGGGAACGGCGCGGGCCGAAGGCGCTGGTGGCGGTGGCGTGACCGGGGCGGCCATGGCCACCGGCGCCGGCGCCGGAACGGGCGCAGGCGCGCGGAGCCAGGCGGTGGCCGGGGTCAGGGTGCGGCGCGGCGCTTCAGAGGCGACGGTCGGGGCTGCGGGAGGCGCCTCGTAGGCGCCGCCGTGAGGAATGACACGATTGGAGCGGCGCGGCTGCGCGTCAGGGCGGGCCGAGACGTCGGCGAGCGCAGGCGCGGCGGCGCCGGCTCCGCGGCCGGCCCAGTTCAGATAGCGGGCTTGGGTCGGCGCCGGGGTCTGGGCGGCGGCCACGCCGACGGCTCCCGTCGTCGCGAGGACGAGGACCGCAAGGCTGAGGGTCTGGCAGCTGGCGCGACGCAAGGGGCGTCTCCGAACGCGGGGAGTTGGAGAGGCACGGTATCCGCGGCGGGCTTAACCCGTCGCTAACGCCCGGATCAGGAGAGATACGCCCGCACGCGGCGCTCAACGAGACCGACCACACCGCTGAGCGCCAGCCCCATGGCCATCAGGCAGATCAGGGCCGCCAACATGTCGGCGGTGCGCAGGCGGTTGCCGGATTCGAGCAACCGCCAGGCCAGGCCCTGGGTCGCGCCGGAGCCGGAGACGAACTCTGCGACCACCGCCCCGATGACCGCCAGACCCGAGGCGACGCGAAGGCCCTCCAGCGCGAAGGGCAGGGCGGCGGGGATGCGCAGGCGAATGAGGCGCTGGACGCGTGAGGCGCCGTAGAGGTCGAACAGGCGTTCGAGGTCCGGGTCGGCGGACTTCAGCCCCGTCAGGACGCCCGAGAAGATCGGGAAGAAGGCGACGGCGGCGGCCAGGGCGACGACCGCGCGGTCGGCGTGGTCGAGCCCGGCCCAGATCAGGACGAGGGGCGCGATGGCGACGATCGGGGTCACCTGCAGGGCCACGGCGAGCGGACGGACGGCGTGCTCGGCCGTGCGGCTGATCGACACCGCCAGAGCCAGGCCGCCGCCGAGCAGGGCCGCGACAGCCAGGGCCTGCAGCGCCATGCGGAAGGTCTGGAGGGCGGACCCGGCGAGGATGGGCGCGCGTTCGACGAGGGAGACGACGACCGCGCTGGGCGGCGGCAGGAAGTAGACGGGGACCTGCCACAGGCGGCAGGCGATCTCCCAGACCGCGAGCAGCAGGGCGATCAGCGCCAGCGGGGCGACAAGGCGGCTCACGCGACGCGGTCCGGCATGGCGTGGGCGAGGGCGGCGGCCAGGGTCTCGACCGTCTCGCGGTAGTCGGGATCGCCGCGCCAGCCCGCCTGGCGCGGGATATCGCCTGGCGTCGGGCGGGCCATGGCCACCTGTCCGCTGACGGCGTCGAGCACGACGGTGCGCCCGGCCAGATAGACGGCTTCCTCGATGTCATGGGTGACGAAGACGATGGCGGGGCGTGGCGACCGTCCGGCCCAGAGGCTGTGCAGGTCCTCGATCAGATGGCGGCGGGTGACGCTGTCGAGCGCGGCGAAGGGCTCATCCAGCAGGAGCAGGTCGGGCTGGGTGACCAACGCCCGGGCCAGGGAGGCGCGCATGGCCATGCCGCCCGAGAGCTGGCGCGGGCGGGCGGTCAGGCGTTCGCCGAGGCCGACGGAGGCGAGGGCGGCGGCGGCCAGGGCGCGGGCCTCGTCCTTCGGCGTTCCGGACAGCTCGAGCGGCAGGGCGACATTGGTCTGGGCGTCCGCCCAGGGCATCAGGGTGGGAGATTGGAAGACGAAGGCGGTGCGGCCCGGCGCGGTGGTGATCGCCTGGCCCTCGGACGGGCGCTCCAGTCCGGCGAGCAGGCGCAGGGCCGTCGACTTGCCCGCACCGGAGGCGCCGACGACGGCGACGATCTCACCCGGGGCGACAGACAGGTTCAGGGGGCCGATGGCGGCCCGGTCCGCATAGCGGACGACGGCGCCGGTCAGCGCCGCGATGACGTCAGCCACGGCCACGGCCGGGCAGGTACTGGGTGGTGAAGGCCTGCCGCCAATCCAGGTTGGTCGGATAGACGCCGGCCTGGCTGGTGACGTCGAAGAAGGCCTGCCAGCGCTCGTTGGTCATGGTTCCGAGGCCATAGAGGGCGGCGTCTCCGCCATCGACGATGCCGTTGGCCTTCAGCTTGGCGCGGGCCTGATCGAGAATGTCCTGGGTCATCTCCGGATTGTCTTTCCGGATCAGGGCATCGGCGGCCTTGCCGTCGCCCTGGATGTAGTCGCGCCAGCCTTCGGCCGAAGCGGCGATGAAGCCGCGCAGGGCGTCGCCGTTGTCGCGGGCGAAGGCGTTCGGGGCCAGCACCATGGTGGCGTAGGAGGGGTAGCCTTCGTCGGCGAGCAGGAAGACGCGCGGCTCGAAGCCCGCCTCCTTCTCGATCGTGTAGGGCTCGGACGTCAAATAGCCCTGCTGCACGGCGCGCGGGTCGGCGAGGAAGGGCGCGGGGTTGAAGGTGTATTTGCGGACCTGGTCGTCGGTGAAGCCGTACTTGGCCTTCAGCCAGACCCAGAAGGCGTTGATCGAGGCGTCGGCCAAGAGGAAGGGGCGCCCGGCCAGGTCCGCGATGCTCCTGAGCGCGGGATCCGGGTGGGCGATGAGAACCTGCGGATCCTTCTGGAAGAAGGCGGCGACGGCCTTCACCGGGGCGCCCTCGGCGACCAGGCTCATGGGGATGAAGCTGTTGGAGCCCATGCCCAGTTCGACAGCGCCGGCGGCAAGCAGCTGAGGCACGTTCACGCCCGGGCCGCCCTGGATGATCTGGACGTTCAGGCCGCGCTTTGCATAGGCCCCGGAGGCGAGCGCCTGATAGAAGCCGCCGTGCTCGGCCTGGGCGCGCCAGTCGGTCGCGAAGCGCAGGCGAATGCGGCCATCGGCGTCGGGTTCGACCTCGGAACGGTTGCAGCCCGCCAACACGGTCGTGGCGGCCAGAGCCCCGGCTCCGGCGAGCAGGGTGCGGCGGTCGGGCGCGAAACGGCGATTCCCACGCGAGGTCATGGCCTTATGTACGGCCAAGGCGATGGCGGCGAAAGGGCGAAGGAGAACGGCGTCAGACGCCGGAATTGAGCGAGGGGACGAAGGGCCTCGGCGAACCGGTGCTCCTCGTCCCCTCGCCAAGTCCGGGTTGGACTTGGCCTTTGAGGTTTCAGACCCTGGCTTCAGCATCAGCGGAGCGAACCCCGGCGATGGTCAGCTGTATCTTCTCGCGCTCCTGGTCTCCGGCGTTCCACAGGTCTGGCCTGCGCCGTCCTTCGATCCTGATCCGGTTCCCGTCCGGTTCCGTCTCTGGCCGAAGCCTTCGACATTCCCTTGGAGCCTTGATCCTGCCTCCCGCCCGTTACGGTCCGAAGACCGCCCGCAGCGTCGGGTCAGAGAGCCGGGCCGGTTCGCCTTGAGCCCCGGGTCTCCCCGGATTTCCGCGCCGCCGTGTCCCTCGGCCTGATCAAGCTCGCTCCAAATCCGGGATCCAGCAAGCGCCTCGAATCATCCGGTTGTGGACGATTTTCGGGATAAAACTTGTCCGAACCCTGTATCGACTTTCGTACGGCAACGAATTTCTTCGAATTGTGAAGCTATTGCAGTGTTATTCACAGGGGCGCGAAACAGGGTCAATTCTGATCCGAATCGCCCGGAAATTCGCTCACCCGGAGACGGTGCGGTCCAGTCAGCCGCTGATTTCCTTGAGCGCTCGCCGGGCGACCGGGCCGCCGAAATGGATGAAGCCGTGTGGGGCGAGCGGGATCTCGATCAATTCCGAGCGCGCGGCGGCGGACCAGGCATCGGCCATCAGCAGGCTGTCGTCGCGCAGGGGATCCAGATCACCGGCGATGAAGAGAGCGGGTGGGAGACCGCGCATGGAGGCGTGCAGCGGGGAGACGTCGGGACGACGGCGCCCGGCCTCGTCGCGATCAGGCAGCAGGCGCCCGAGATCGGCGGCCAGGGTCGGGCCGTTGAGGATCAGGGCGTCCCGGCCCGCGGCGCGGACGGACGGCGTGCCGCTGAGATCGTAGACGCCATAGACGAGAACGCAGCCGCGCACCGCGCCGAGGCGGCCCTCGTCGCGCAGGGCCATGGTGGTCAGGGCGGCCAGGTGGGCGCCGGCGGACTGGCCGCAGATGAAGACATCGGTCGTGCCGAAACGGGCGGCGGCGTGGTCGATCAGCCAGCGCCCTGCGGCGGCGCAGTCGGCGATGGCGTGCTGGAGCAAGACGCCTCGGGTTTCGCTGAGCAGGCGATAGTCGACCGAGACGACGGCCAGGCCGGCTTCGGCGGCGAGGTCGGCGTTGAGATGATCGTTGAGACCCGCGCTGCCGACAACCCAGCCGCCCCCGTGCATGTCGAGGACCACACCGCGCGGCGGGCCGGGCGGATGCAGGATGCGCAGGGTGACGTCGCCTTCGGGAGAGGAAATACACAGGGTCTCGACGCGGACGCCGCGACGGCGGAGCCAGGCCGCGGTGACCGCCTGGGCCGCTCCCCCGAAGGCGCCGCTGGCCCACTGGCCGGCCTGCAGTCGCCAGCCGTCGGTCTTGAGGCGAGGCATGACGCCGAGCGCGGCGTTGGTCCGGGCGGCCGCGCGGCGTTCGGACGGGGTCAGCTCAAGACGGCGGACGGCAGCGGGCATGGCGGAAGGCTAGGCCGAACGGCCGCGCTTGGCGATGCGGCGTTCGGACGCCGAAATCAGGCGCCGAGCGCGGCCTTTTTCTCTTCCAGCTCGAGCCATTCGAGTTCGGCGTTCTCGAGCTGCTCGCGCGCCCGGGCGGCCGCGGTCATGGCGCGGTCGAATGCCTTTGGATCGCGGCTATAAAGTTCGGGATCCGCCAGGGCGGCGTCGTGCTTGGCGATCTGGCCGGGCAGGCTTTCGAGCAGGCCTTCCAGCTCCTTGAGGCGATGGCTGTCCTTGAAGGTCAGCTTGCCGGGCTTCTTGGGCGCGGCGGCGACGGAGGCCGGGGCGGGGTTGGCCTCGGCGCGTTTGGCGGCCTCCTTGTCCTGTGGGCGCGGATTGGCGCCGGGCTGGAGGAACCCGGGGTTCTGGCGAATGAAGTCGGTCCAGCCGCCGGGGGTTTCGACGATGTCGCCGCGGCCATTCATCGCGATGGTCGAGGTGGCCAGGCGGTCGACGAAATCGCGGTCGTGGCTGACCAGAATCAGGGTGCCGTCATAGGACTCGAGCAGCTCTTCCAGCTTGTCGAGCGTGTCCATGTCGAGGTCGTTGGTCGGCTCGTCGAGGACCAGCATATTGGCGGGCTTGGCCAGAGCGCGGGCCAGCAGCAGGCGGTTGCGTTCGCCGCCCGACAGCGTCGAGATCGGCTGGCGCAGCTGGGCCTCGGAGAAGAGGAAGTCCTTGGCGTAGGCGGCCACATGCTTGGAGACGCCGCGCACCAGGATGGAGTCGCCGCCGCCGGGGGTGAGGGCGTCCCACAGGGTCATGTCGGACTTCAGGCCCTCGCGGGACTGATCAAGATAGACCGGGTCGAGATTGGCGCCGAGGCGGACGCTGCCCTCGTCGGCCTGGAGTTCGCCCAGCAAGACCTTGACCAGCGTGGTCTTGCCCGCGCCGTTGGGACCGACGATGGCCAGTCGGTCGCCGCGGATGACACGGGTGGTCAGGTTCTTGAAGATGACGCGATCACCGAACCGCTTGCTGACGCCCTTGAGGTCGGCGACCAGCTTGCCGGAGGTGACGCCGCTGTCGACGCCGAGCTGGAGCTCGCGCGGCAGGTCCTTGACCCGATCGGCGCGGTCGGCGCGCATGGCCATCAGGGCGCGGGCGCGGCCCTCGTTGCGGGTGCGCTGGGCGGTGATGGAGCGGTAGAAGGTGTAGGTCTCGGCCTCGATCTTCTTGGTCAGGCGGCGCAGCGACTCCGCCTCCTCTTCCATGACCTTGTCGGCCCAGTCGTCGAAGGCGACGAAGCCCTTGTCGAGCGTGCGCACGCGGCGACCTTCGAGCCAGTGCACCGACTGGGTGACGCGGTTCAGGAAGGCGCGGTCGTGGCTGACGACCAGGACGGAGAAGCGCGCGGAGAGCAGTTCGCTCTCCAGCAACTCGATGGCCAGGATGTCGAGGTGGTTGGTCGGCTCGTCGAGCAGGAGCAGGTCCGGCTCCTCGGCGAAGGCCTTGGCCAACGCGGCGCGGCGGGTCTCGCCACCGGAGAGATTGACGGCCGGCTTGTGCGGGTCGAGGCCGAAGGTGGTCAGCCAGCTTTCGGCGGTCCAGGGCTGGGCGCCGCCCGAGGCGGCGTAGTCGAGCAGGGTCTCGCCCGCGATGTCCGGCTCCTGCGGGACATAGGCGAAACGAACGCCGGCCTGGACCGAGCGGTCGCCGGCGTCGGGCTCGATCAGGCCCATGACCATCTTCATCAGGGTCGACTTGCCCGCCCCGTTGCGGCCGACGAGGGCGGCGCGGGTGCGCGGTTCGATGGCCATGTCGACACCGTCGAACAATGGGCGTTGACCGTCCTGAAGACGGACATCCTTGAGGGCGACGAGGGGGGGACGGGCAGCCATGGCGGGCCATATAGAGGAGGGGGCGGCGCATCGCCACGGCCTTGCGCGATTGACCCTTACCGTCCAGCCGGTATGTAAGGCGAATGGACATCAAGACACGCCGCCGCGCGCCCGACACCACCCGCGCCGAGATCATGGACAAGGCGCTGGAAGTCGTCGCCCAACTGGGGCCCCGAGGCTTCACCCTGGACGCGGTCGCGGCGCGCACCACGGTCAGCAAGGGCGCGCTGCTCCATCATTTCCCGACCAAGATGGCCTTGCTCGAAGGTGTGGTGGACTATCTGGGCGAAACGTTCAGCGCATCGATCCTGGACGAGGCGGCGCGCGATCCGGAGCCGTACGGACGGCTGGCGCGCGCCTATCTGCGCGTGACGATCAACGATGCGGTGACTTCGGAAGACGTGAGCATCGGCCGGGCCATCCTGGCCGCCTGCGCCATCGAGCCGTCCCTGCGCGAGCGCTGGTCGACAGCGACGGCTCCGGTGCGGGCGGACGATCCGACCGACCCGGTCGGGGCGGATGACGCCCTGCTGTTGCGACTGGTGGCCGACGGCCTGTGGATGTCGGATATCTTCGGAGTCTACGACGTATCGCCGGAGCAGCGGCGGGCGCTGCTGTCGCTGCTGACCCCGGGCCATACCCTGATGGAGACGGCGCGATGAACCCGCTGACCTGGGCCGCCCTGGCGGGCGCCATCGGGCTGGAAGTGGCGGGGACGACGATGCTGCAGATGTCGCAGCAGTTCACCCGGCCGTGGCCGACGCTGGGGATGGGCCTCTGCTACCTGATCGCCTTCTACCTGCTGTCGATCGCGCTGAAGCAGATTCCCGTCGGGCTGGCCTACGCGATCTGGAGCGGGCTGGGCGTGGTGATGATCGCGGCGATCGGGGCAGTGCTGTTCAAACAGAAGCTGGACCTGCCGGCCATCGCCGGGCTGGCGATGATCGTCGGCGGCGTGCTGGTGATCAACCTGTTCTCCAGGTCGGTCAGTCACTGACGATCAGGCCAGCGCGCCGGGTTTGCGCTTCTTGCGGCCAGGCTCGGGAAGGAAGTCGGCGGCGCCGGTGATGACGCCAGCGATCACCAGCCAGACGGCGAAGGCCGCAGGAGCGGTCTTCGCCATTGCTTCCCCGAAGCCCGAGACGAACAGGGCGCCGAACCAGCCCGTCGTGAGCCAGACGCGCCGGAACTGGAATGCGGGGCCGAAGCGATCCGTCGCCAGGGCGCGATCCATGAAGGCGAAGCCGCAGACCAGGCCGACAGCGAGGCCTGGCGCGCCGGTCCGGGCGGTGAGGACGGCGAGGCCGCCCACCACGACGGCGCCGACGATCAGAACCAGGGAAGTCAGACGCTGGCGATCCGGGCTCTGGTAGAGCCATTCCTGTACGATGGCGTGGCCGCCGAAGCGGAAGACCAGGGTCGCGCTGACCATGGCGGCGATCAGTGTCGGCTGCGAGGCGGAGGCGGGCAGGGAGAGAACGTAGAAGAGGATCGGGACGACGCCGATGAATTCGGAGATCCGGTAGCGGGAAATGGGCGGAGGCGGGATGTGAGCGGTGACGATCCGCGCCCAGGCGACGAGGCCCAGTCCGGCCAGCAGGATCCCTGGCCACAGCCAGTCCATGTTGGGGAAGAAGGGGGCGACTGTGAGCAGGGCTGCGGCGGCCGGGGCCCAGCCCAGGCGCTTCCATAGGGGGGCGTCCCACGGATAACGATCCGCCCATTCACGGGCCGGCTTGAGCACGCCGTTGACCCAGGCCGCACCGATCCCGGTCATGGCGGCCAGGGCGACCACCCAGGCAGCGAGGATGTTGAGCAGGGCCGTCGGACCGAATGCGCCCGTGCTGACCGCGATCAGAGCCAGGATCGGCGGTACGATCAGCAGGCTGAGCAGGAAGAGGGCGCTGAACCGGGGATGGGCCAGACGCGCCCGCCAGGTCGCCACGGCGTCGGGGTCGAGATGGCTGTACAGGTCCGGAAGGTCGTGGGCGGCTCGGGCGAGCAGATCGGTCACCTGTCGCGACAGGAACGGATCAAGCCGGTCGGCGATGCGACGGAACAGGGTCTGCTTCGTTCGCAAGGCCTTCCAGGCGTCGTGGCCGACGGTCATGGGCCGGGCCAGCCGTTCTATGATGAGGGCCGTCTCGCGGCGCTGCAGGACAGGCTGGGCGTGGGACATGTCCACGCCGACCCGTCCGCTGTCCCAGCCGAAAAATTTGACCGCTGACTCGATCAGGCTGTCGGCCGCCGGGCCGCCGCGGGCGATGGCGTGGGCCAGCCAGTACTCGGTGTTTGCATGAACTCGCAGCGAGTCCATCGCGGGCGAGCGAAAGATGCGCAGCATGATGCCGAGCGCATCGCCGGAGGGCGCGGTGGTCTGGTGAAGCAGGCCTTCAAGTTGGTCGCACAGGGCGGCGTGCGCCGCCTGCCGGGCCTTTTCGGCCTCCAGCTCGGCGGCGATCTCAGGCGACAGCTTCGGTTCAGGCGCGGACGGTGGAGGGGCGACGTCCCACCGGTCTGTCCCGGCGTCGTTCCAGCCTTCACCCGAGTCAGCCTCAGGCTCCGTCCAGCGGTCCGCATCGTCGTCCGCCCAGCGGTCGTCGGAAGCAGGTACATCGATGACCGTTTCGGCCTTTTTCTTGCGCGGCTTGCGCGCAGGGGGGACGGCCCAGCCGCGGCGGGCCATTTCGAGGGCGCGTTCATAGGCCTCGCGCAAGGCCTGAAAGCCTTCGGCGTCGTCTTCGGGATGGACCTCTTTCAGACGGCGGGCGTAGGCGCGGCGAACCTCGCGCTCGTCATTGGTCGGCTCGAGACCGAGAATGGACCAGATGGATCCGCCTAGAGCCACGTCTGGCCCTCGAACTGGTCGAGGACGGTGGTGAGCTGGCCGATGGCGTGCTCGATCTCGCGCGGGTCCTGGCCTTCGACCACCAGTTCGAAGCGGGTGATCTGGTCGCCGAGGAACTGGCGGGTTTCGCCGAGTGCATCCTCGTAGCAGCGGTGGCCGCGGGCGAGGACGGTCTTCACCGCATCGGAATCCCGCGGGTGCTGCTTGAGCGCAGCGAGCGCGGCGCGGCGCTTCTCGAAGTCCGGTGCGGCGGCGACATCGTCATCGACGATAATCAGCTGACGGGTCTCACCGGTCTTCATCACCGTGACGTCGACCTCGAGCAGGCCGTTGATGTCATAGGTGAACCGGACATCGGTGGCGCCGTCCTCGGCGCGGCCGCCGGCGAGGGGGACCTTGATTTCGCCGAGGTGGACGTTGTCGACGACATGGCGCGACTCCCCTTGATAGATGCGCAGGATCAGCTCGCGCTGGTGATCACGCATCGGGGCGTAGTTTTGCGTCCGACTGGCCGGAATGACTGTGTTCCGCTCGATAATCGGCGAGAAGATGCCGTCGATGATGCGTCCGCCCGGACCGCGCTCGGCGACCTCGACCCCCAAGCTGTAGGGGCAGACGTCGGTCATGACGACTTCCTTCAGGGCCACGTCGCGGGACTTGAGCCCGGCCTGGACGGCGGCGCCAAGGGCGACGGCCTCGTCCGGATTGACGGCGTTGGCGGGGAACCGGCCGAACATGCGAGTGATGGCCTTGCGGACCACGGGCATGCGGGTCGAGCCGCCGACCAAAATGATTTCGGACAGGTCCTCGGAGCGGATGCCCGCGTCGCGCAGCGAGCGCAGGACCGGATCGCGCAGGCGGTTGAGCAGGCCGGTGCAGAGGATTTCGAACTCTTCGGTGCTGATCTGCCGCTCGATCGCCTGGTCCTTCCAGACGATGGACATGGTGGCCGAGGAGCCCTCGGTCAGTGCGCGGCGGGCCCGCTCGGCGGCGACGCGGATGCGTTCGCGCAAGGTGGGGTCAGCGCGGTCCTTTTCGCTGATGTCCTTGCCCGCGGTGCGGCGGAATTCCTCGATGAGGACATCATTGAAGTCCTCGCCGCCCAGACGATTGTCGCCGGTGGAGGCCCGGACCTCGATCACGCCCTCGAAGATTTCGAGCACGGAGACATCGAAGGTGCCGCCGCCGAGGTCGAAAACCAGGAAACGGCTCTCATTGCCGAGTTCGTGAATGCCGTAGGCCAGTGCGGCGGCGGTGGGTTCGTTGAGCAGGCGTTCGACGCGAAGGCCGGCCAGTTCACCGGCGCGGCGGGTGGCCTTGCGCTGCTTGTCGTTGAAATAGGCGGGGACGGTGATGACCGCCTCGGTCACCGGCTCGCCCAGATAGGCCTCGGCGTCGGCCTTGAGGCGGCCGAGAACGAGGGCCGACAGTTCCTCGGCCGTGAAGTCACGTTTGCCCAGGGGCGTCGCGCGGTTGGCGCCCATGTAGCGCTTGAAGGCCGTGGCGGTGTGGCGGGGGTGGGTGGACTGACGCTCCCGCGCGGCCAGGCCGACCATGACTTCGCCCGAGGTTTCATCGACGCTGACGGCCGAAGGCGTCAGGACGTGGCCGAGACTGTTCGGAATCAGCTCCGCCTTGCCATTGCGAAAGACGCCGACCGCGCTGTTGGTCGTGCCCAGATCGATGCCGATGATCACGCGTATCCCCCGAACGCCACTCGATTTTCCCTACCTTGACGGCGGCTTTCGGGGAAGTGCCCCGGCGACACAAGGCCCCGATCGGCGTATGGAGCCGCCGATGACCGCCTTTTGGGAAACCAAGACCCTCGACCAGATGACCCGCGAACAGTGGGAAAGCCTGTGCGACGGCTGCGGTCTGTGCTGCCTGGTACGGTTCGAGGACGAGGACACCGGCGAGGTGATCCCGACACGGGTGCACTGCAAGCTGTTCGACCCGGTGCGATGCACCTGCTCCGACTACGCCAATCGGAAGGAGCATGTGCCGGACTGCATCAAGCTGACGCCCCGGAACATCGAGGCGCTGGAGTGGATGCCAAAGTCCTGCGCCTATCGCCGCATCCATGAGGGGCGGACCCTGGCGCCGTGGCATCATCTGGTCTCGGGCAGCCGCGAGACGGTGCACGAGGCGGGCGTTTCTGTGCGCGGGCAGACCGTGTCGGAACTGGCGTTGAAAGAGGCCGAAGACGCGCTGGACTTCGAGGCCCCCGAGTGGCGGGAAGAGCGCGGCGTCTGAGGCTGTCGCGAACCTTCGTCCGAACTGGCGCTGAGAAGCGCAGGAAGATCAGCCGCTTGTAAGAAAGAGTCCGCGATCTTCCAACGGTCGGGCGCTGGCGCCCCATACTATTGGCAAGACGGAAAAGACCGGCAGGCGGCGTCCCCCGGTTCCGGGCCAACGGAGATCATCATGCTGAACTGGCGACGGCCCTTCGGGGATCGGCGGCGCGTCGCCGCGCCCGAGATCAAGGACAGCCGGGTCGGCGCCCTGATCGCGTTGGCGGGCGGCGGCCGGGCGCGCTGGACCCCCCGGGACTACGCCAGCCTTGCGACGGAAGGCTTCACCAAGAACCCGGTGGCCTACCGGTGCGTGCGGATGATCTCGGAGGCCGCGGCGGCGACGCCGCTGGCGGTGTTCGCGGGCGGCGTTCGGGCCGACGAGCATCCCCTGGCGGACCTTCTGGCGCGGCCCAATCCCGAGCAGTCCGGAGTGGAATGGCTGGAAGGGGTCTATGGCGCGCTGCAGACGGCGGGGAACGCCTATGTCGAGGCGGCGGGGGATGTGGCGCCGGACGAGTTGTGGTCGCTGCGGCCCGACCGGATGAAGGTCGTACCGGGGCGAAGCGGCTGGCCTGAGGCCTATGAGTATTCGGTGCACGGACGGTCTGTGACCCTGGCGCGGGCGGCGGACGGCTGGATGCCGGTGCTGCATCTGAAACTGTTCCACCCGGTTGACGATCACTACGGCTTCTCGCCGCTGGAGGCGGCCGCCTTCGCCATCGACGTGCACAACGCGTCCGGGCAATGGAACAAGGCGCTGCTGGACAATTCCGCGCGACCGTCCGGGGCGCTGGTCTTTTCGGCGCGGGACGGCGAGCGGCTGACCGACGAGCAGTTCGTTTCCCTGAAGACCCAGATCGACGACCTGCACAGCGGCACGGCGAACGCCGGCCGGCCACTGGTGCTGGAGGGCGGACTGGACTGGAAACCGCTGAGCTGGACGCCGGCGGAGATGGATTTCATCGCCGGGAAACACGCGGCGGCGCGGGAGATCGCGCTGGCCTTCGGAGTTCCGCCGCAACTGCTGGGGATTCCCGGGGACGCGACCTACGCCAACTATCGCGAGGCCAATGTGGCTTTCTGGCGCGGGACCGTGGCCCCTCTGGTGCGCAAGACGGCGGCGGCGTTGACCGGCTGGCTGGGTGGTCGCTTTCCGGACGTGCGGATCGAGCCGGACATGGATGCGGTTCCGGCGCTGCAGCCCGAACGGGAGGCGCTATGGGCGCGACTGGAGGCGGCGAGCTTCCTGACCGACGAGGAGCGTCGGCGCATGGCCGGCGTGGGGGCTTGAGGATGGACGGCGTGCGAAAAATTCCCGTGGCCCTGATCACCGCGCTGGCGGTGCAGACGATCGGCGGCCTGGTCTGGGCGGGCGGCGCGGCGGCGCGGATCGGAACGCTGGAGGATCAGGTCGCCGAACAGAGGCTTGTCGCGGAACGGCTGGCGCGACTGGAGGCCCAGGGCGAGGCGACGCGGGCGGCCATGGATCGGATCGAGCGACGCCTGGAGACGCAACGATGAGCCGGCCGGCGGAACAGACGGCGGCCACCCTGCCGGAGACCGTGGTCATCGAAGGCTACGCCTCCCTGTGGGGCGTGGCGGATCTGAACCGGGACGTGGTGGCGAAGGGGGCTTTCGAGGCCTGTCTGGCCAGGACGGGCGCCGGCGGGGTGCGAATGCTGCACCAGCATGAGGGGCGGGCGGTGGTCGGGCTCTGGGACCGGATGGTCGAGGACGATCAAGGCTTGTTCGTCAGTGGACGGATCCTGGACTGGTCAGCCGAGGCGCGGTTCGCCGGGGCCTTGGCGAAGGCCGGGGCGATGGACGGGTTGTCCATCGGCTTTCGCGCGGTCCGGGCCCGGCGCGACGGGGTGCTGCGGGTGCTGACGGAAGTCGATCTGTGGGAGGTGTCGCTGGTGACCTTTCCCATGCTGCCGGGGGCGCGGTTCAGTCCGGTCCGATAGACCGAGAGGTCTGCCATCCATCGACCACCTTGCGGACGGCCGTGAGGAACGTCTGCTGCTTTACGGCGCGGCCCGCGACGATGGCGAAAAAGACGCCCAGGGCGAAGGGCAGGCGGAAGACGAAGACGAGCAGGAGGGCGATCACGCCGATCAGGGCCCAAAGCCCGATCAGCAAAGACATCTGGTCCGTGGGAACCCGGGGTTCGGGCGTGGGGCCGGGCGTCAGGAGCGAGGCCGGGAGGTGGCGCGGGGGCGCATCGACCTCCTGAACCCGCTGGAGCGCGCCGACATTGACGAGCGGGGGCGGTTCGACCGGCCGGGCGGCGGGATCGTGGTCGTTGTGACGATGCAGGTCCAGCAGGGGGCTGGGCGGCATTTGCCGCGTCGGCTCGAAGGGAATGGACTGCCCCCGGGCGTCGACGGTGAAGACCTGATCGAAGGCCACGGTGGCGAAATCGATGGCGCGGGTGTCCTGGCCGTAGCTGTCGCCGAGGAGGCCGAGCAGGACGCCGTGGCGGACGCGGGCCTTGAAGGCGATCGGATCGGGGAGGTGACCGACCATGACGTGGACTGTGCCGAGGTCGCCGGTCGGGCCTGAGACGGGCGTCGGACGGCTGCGATCGACGATCATTTCGGTGAACAGGCCGAAGCCGGAGTTGCGGCGTTGGCTGGGCCGGCTTTCCTCGAATTGGCCCGCCAGATCGGGGATCTCCGCGCGGAGGTCGTGGACCAAGGCGTCCATGACGGCTTGTTCGAGACGGGTGTAGCGGCTCATCGGACGGCGCCCGGGAGCGCGGCCGTGAGGCGGGCGAAACGAAGAGTTCCGGGGCGGTTCACGTCCCGACCCTAACCGCGATCGGCGGTTCTTCAACACCGGAGACAGAATGAAAGAGACCAAACAGGCCCCGGCCACGCCGGAGGCGCGCGCCGCCATGCATGAAATGATGGCCGCGTTCGAGGCGTTCAAAGGCGCCAACGACACGCGGCTGGATGAGATCGAGCGCAAGGCGTCGGCCGATACGCTGCTGGAAGAGAAGGTGGCGCGTATCGACCAGGCGGTGGCCAGCGCTCAGGCGCGGCTGGACCGGGTGGTCAGCGAGGGGCGTCGACCGCCGCTCGGGACCGAACCCAAGGTGATCGAGGCGCCCGAGGCCAAGGCGGCCTTCGACGGCTATCTGCGCGCGGGCGCATCATTCGGGCTGGAGCTGAAGGCGGGGCTGTCGTCGGCGTCGAACTCGGCCGGCTATGTCGTGCCTGAGCAGACCGAACGCGCCATCGAGCGGCGATTGATGGCCGGATCGCCGATGCGCGAGATTTCGACGGTGCGCACGGTGCAAGCAGGCGTCTTCCGCAAGCCGGTGTCTATTGCCGGTGTCGGCTCGGGCTGGGTGGCGGAGACGGCGGCGCGGCCCGAGACCGATCCGGCGACGCTGGCGCTGCTCGAGTTCCCGTCGGCCGATCTCTATGCCTGCCCGGCGGCGACCCAGTCGTTGCTGGACGACGCCCTGGTCGATCTGGACGAATGGCTGGCCGCGGAGGTCGAGGACGCCTTCACCGCGCAGGAAACCCAGGCCTTCGTCAACGGCGACGGGAGCAACAAGCCGCGTGGCTTCCTGGACTACACGATCGTCGCAGACGCCGATCAGGACTGGGGCGAGATCGGCTACGTCGCCTCCGGCGCGGCCGGCGCCTTCGCCCCGACCAGCCCGGCGGACCGCCTGATCGATCTGATCTACGCGCCGAAGGCCCAATACCGGCCCAACGCCCGCTTCGTGATGAACCGGCGCACGGTCTCGGCGGTGCGCAAATTCAAGGACGCGGACGGCAACTACATCTGGCAGCCGGCGCAGCGGGCGGGTGAGACGGCCTCGCTGCTGGGTTACCCGGTCACCGAGATCGAGACGATGCCGAACATCGCGGCCAATGCGGCGGCGATCGCGTTCGGCGATTTCCGGCGCGGCTATCTGATCGTCGACCGGGCGGGGGTGCGGGTGCTGAGGGACCCGTACTCGGCCAAGCCCTATGTGCTGTTCTACACCACCCGACGTGTCGGCGGCGGGGTGCAGGACTTCGACGCGATCAAGGTGATGAAGTTCAGCGCGACCTAGCCCGCTGAGGGAGTGAGTTGGCGGCGGGTGGCGAGCGAGTCGCTACTCGCCGCCCGGCGTTCGCCACCATCAATCAAAGCGAGGTCGATATGACCGCACCGGTGTCCCTCACCGAGGCGAAGCTGTTCCTGCGCGTCGAGCACGGCGTTGAGGACGGGCTGATCCAGACATTGATCGACGCGGCCCGGGCGCGGGTCGAGGGCGACGTGGGCCTGATCCTGACGTCCACCTCGCCTGCTCCGTTGCGACTGGCCATCCTGATGCTGACGCTGCGCGGCTATGAGCGCGGCGAGACTGAAATGCCGATCCAGCCGGTCGAGGCCTGGCTGGCGCCGTACCGCGTGGTGCGGTTGTGATCGCCGCGCGCATGCCTTTGCTGGCCCAGGTGTTCGAGGTCATTGAGGCGGAGACGCCCTATGGCGGACGCAGCCTGACCTACGAGCTGATCGGTTCGGCCTGGCTCAGGGCGGGGCCGACGCGACGACGGGACAGGAGCGAAGCGGGGACCTTGACGACGGTTGAGACCCTGACGGCCGAGAGCCGGCTGGATTCCCGACTGACCGCCGGGCGTGTGCTGCGCTTCGGCGGGGGAGACTGGCGGATCGTCTCGGGCGAGCCGGTCGACCGCCGGAGCATCCTTCATCTGGAGCGGACGCGATGAGCCATGAACTGGCCCTGCAGAAGGCGCTGATCGTGCATTTGAAGCACGATCCGGCGACCTCGGCCTTGCTGGGCGGTCGGATGTGGGATGCGCCGCCGCCGGAGCCGAGCTATCCGCACCTGCTGATCGGCCGCAGCGAAAGCCGGCCGGTCGCGGCGGACGGCGGCGGGATCGAGCATCTGCTGACGTTGACCATCGTGTCCCGCTTCCAGGGCGCGGAGGAAGCCAAGGCCGCCCTGGCGTCGGTCCGTGCATGCCTGACCGATGCGACGCTGGAGGCGGACGGGGTGCGGACCGTCAGCCTGGGCGTGCGCTTCAGCGATGTCTGGCGGTCGCCCACCGGTCCCCGAACCTATGCGGTCCTGCGTGTGCGGGCCGTGACCGAAGAAATCTGAACCGGACGGAGATTCATATGAGCGCTCAACGCGGCAAGGACATCCTGCTGAAGATCGAAAGCGGGGGCGGCGGTTTCACGACCGTGGCGGGGTTGAGGGCGCGGACCATCGCGCTGAACGCCCGGACGGTCGACGCGACTGACGGCGACAGCGCCGGGCGTTGGCGTGAGCTGCTGTCCGGCGCTGGAGTGCGGTCGGCGGCAGTGAATGGACAGGGCGTGTTCCGGGATGCGGCCTCGGACGCCCTGATCCGCGAGGCCTTCTTCAGCCAGGCGGCGCGGATCTGGCGGCTGATCGTACCGGACTTCGGGCAGCTGGAGGGACCGTTTCTGGTGGCGGCGCTGGAGTACGCTGGGGAGCATGAGGGTGAGGCGACTTTCGCGATCAGCCTGGCCAGCGCCGGCGAGATCGCCTTCGAGGCCCTGTGATGAATGGCGCACGGGGCGAGGCGAGGGTTCGACTGGCCGGCGAGGAACGCATGCTTTGCCTGACGCTGGGTGCGCTGGCGGAGATCGAGACGGCGTTGGGCGTGGAAGGGTTGGGCGGATTGGCGGACCGGATGCGCCGGTTGTCTGCGCGCGATCTGACGGCGGTGCTTACGGCTTTGCTCAGAGGCGGGGGCGAGACGGCGCTGGCCGGCGACCTGGTCGTGGCGATCGATCCGCGCGAGGCCGCTGAAGCGGTGGCGATGGCGTTCACGGCGGCGGCGGAATGAGCAACCGCTGGGGTGAGATGCTGCGGACCGCAGTGAGCCTGGGGATCCGGCCGGCGGTCTTCTGGCGCCTTTCGCTGAGGGAGTGGCGGATGCTGACGGCGCGGCCTTCCGGGCCGGAGCCCATGGGACGCGATGCGTTCGAACGACTGGCGGAGGCATGGCCCGATGAATGAGATGTTCAGGCCCGATGGGCTGGAGGAGACGCCCCGACGGATCGCGGAAGCGGCCGCGGCCCTGGAAAGTCTGCGGGAGCCCGCAGAGCGGGCGGCGGCGGCGGTCGAAGACGCCTTCGGGAAGGCGGCCGACGGACTGGCGCGATCATTGGCGAGGGCGGCGGCGGATGGGGAAATCACGCTCGCCGAACTGGCGCGCGCCGTGCTGTCGGTTGCCAACGGCGCGGGCGGCGGATCGTCGTCGGGTTTGTCGGGCGCCATCGCCAATGCCGTGTCGGGCCTGTTCTCGGGCAGTCGGGCGGACGGTGGCCCCGTCGTCGGCGGGGGAGCCTATCTGGTCGGCGAGCGCGGACCGGAAGTGTTTCGCCCCATAGGTTCGGGAACGATCGAAGCGGCAGCGGGAGGCGCGGTGACGGTGAATGTCTCCATCGGCGGCGGCGTCCCGAGCTTGCTGCGCTCCGAGGCCCAGATCGCGCAGATGCTGGCTCGAGCGGTGGCCTTGGGCGCGAGGAGGCTTTGATGTCTTTCCATGAGGTGAGACTGCCCACCCGTCTGGCGTTCGGATCGACGGGCGGGGTCGAGCGGCGAACCGAGGTGGTGACGCTGGGGTCGGGCCACGAGCGGCGATCGACGCCATGGGCGGCCGGCCGAAGGCGTTATCTGATCGGGGCCAACCTGCGGTCGCTGGACGACATGGCGACGCTGACAGCCTTCTTCGAAGCGCGGCGGGGGCGGTTGTACGGCTTCCGGTTTCGGGACTTCTCGGACTTCAAATCCTGTGCGCCGGGCGCGAGCGTCGGTCCGGTGGATCAGAGGCTGGGGCAAGGCGACGGAGCGCAAACGATGTTTACCTTGCGCAAGACCTACGGCGAGGGTCCGGACGCCTGGAGCCGCCTGATCGCCAAACCGATCGACGGATCGGTGCGGGTGGCCGTCAATGGAGTGGAGACCTCGGCCTTCACGGTCGATGTGGCGACGGGTCGGGTGACGCTGGCGGCGGCCCCTGCAATCGGAGCGGCGGTCACCGCCGGGTTCGAGTTCGATACGCCCGTGCGCTTCGATTCCGATCGGATCGAGGTGACGCTGGAGAGTTTCGACGCCGGCCGGATGGCCGCCTTGCCGCTGATCGAGATCAGGATCTGAGACATGCGCGACATACCGACCGAGATGGTCGCCCGCATTGAAAGCGGGGCGGCGACGCTGTGCCATGTCTGGCTGCTGATGCGGCAGGACGGCGAGCGATTGGGCTTCACGGACCACGACCGCGACCTGGACCTCGACGGCGTGATCTGCCGCGCGGCAAGCGGCTGGACGGCCGGGGTTATGGAGAGCGCGGTGAATCGCGTCGGGACAGTCTCAGTGGCAGGTGTTCTGGATGACGCGATGATCCGCGCGGAGGATCTGGACGCCGGTCTGTACGACCGTGCGAGCATCGAGCTGTGGCGGGTGGATTGGGCCAGGCCCGAACTCAGGGTGCGGCTTTGGTGCGGACGGCTGGCCCGGGTGCGGCGAGAGGGTGAGGCCTTTACGGGAGAGCTGGAAGGGCCGTTCGCGGCGCTGGATCGGGTGGTCGGCCGGACCTTCGGCCGGGGTTGCGAGGCCGAACTGGGCGACAGTCGGTGCGGCGTGGTGCGCGCCGCCTTTCCGGGCCTGACCTGCGACCGGCGCTGGGCGACCTGCGTAGGCGTGTTCGGAAACGGGGCCAATTTCCGGGGCTTTCCCGACATCCCGGGCGACGATTTTCTCGCCGCATCTCCCGTGGAGGGTGGTCGGAACGACGGCGGGAGCCGCCGGTGAGGGCGCGGGTGCTGGCGGCGGCCCGGAGTTGGCTGGGAACACCCTATCGACATCAGGCCAGTATGAAGATGCAGGGGGCGGATTGCCTGGGGCTGGTGCGCGGGGTGTGGCGCGAGGTCGTGGGCGTGGAACCGGAGGCGGCCCTCGCCTACGGGCCCGACTGGGCGGAAGCGGGCGGTGAAGAGCTGCTGTGGGCTGCGGCGCGGCGATGGCTGGTCGAAATTCCGGTGGCGAGAGCGCAGGCGGGAGACGTGTTGCTGTTTCGCATGGCGGCGGGTGTGCCGGCCAAGCACTGCGCCATTCTGAGCGATGAGGCCGGCGAGGGGCGGATGATCCACGCCTACTGGGGGCGGGCGGTGGTGGAGAGCTGGATGGGGCGGTGGTGGCGCCGGCGGCTGGTCGCGGCTTTTGCCTGGCCCGCGCCCCGGGTCCCGGAAACAGACGGAGAATAGAGAAGATGGCGCAGGTGGTGCTGGGCGGCGTTGGGCAGGCCCTGGGCGGCGCGCCGGGCGCGATGCTGGGTAATTTCATCGGCCGCGGTATCGATCAGGCGGTCGTCGCGGGCCTGCAGCCGGCCCGGCAACGCGGGCCGAGGCTGGAAGGCCTGAAGCTGCAGAGCACTTCGGAAGGCGCTCCGATGGCCTGCATTCTGGGACGTGCCCGCGCGGTCGGACAGGTCATATGGGCCGCACGCTTCCTGGAGGACCGCCACACGTCGTCGGCCGGAAAGGGCGGGCCGCGCACAGTGGAGTACGGCTACTCCCTGAGCTTCGCGGTGGCGCTGTGCGAAGGCGAGATCGACGGGGTCGGAAGAATCTGGGCCGATGGCCAGCCGATGGATCTGTCCGGGGTCGTCTTCAGGGTGCATCGGGGCGGTGAGACCCAGGCGCCGGATCCCCTGATCGAGGCGGTTGAAGGCGTGGCGCCCGCCTATCGCGGGACAGCCTATGTGGTGTTCGAGGACTTGCCTCTGGGGCCGTTCGGCAACCGGATTCCACAGCTGGCCTTCGAAGTCTTCAGGCGGCCGCGGGGCGCGGACGCGCGACTCGAGGACCGGCTCGAGGGCGTCTGCCTGATCCCCGGCGCTGGGGAGTTCGTGCTGGCGACCGAAGCGGTTCTGCGGCGCGAAGGGCTGACGCGGACGACGCCGGAAAACGTCCATGGCGACGGGCGCGCCGATCTGACGGCTTCGCTGGATCAGCTCCAGGCGCAACTGCCGAACCTCAAGCGAGTCAGCCTGGTGCTCGGCTGGTTCGGTGACGACCTGCGCGCGGAGCATTGCCGGATCCGGCCCGGCGTCGAACGCGTCGGGAAGGCGACCGAGCCCCTGTCCTGGTCGGTGGCCGGGTTGGAACGACAGGACGCGCACCTGATCTCGGTCGCGAGCGGCGGCCCGGCCTATGGCGGCACGCCTTCCGATGACTGCGTGCGACAGGCCGTGGCGGAACTGAAGGCCCGGGGGCTGGAAGTGACACTGTACCCCTTTGTCTTCATGGACATTCCGGCGGACAACGCCTTGCCCGATCCGTATGGCGGGTCGGCGCAGGCGGCCTATCCGTGGCGAGGGCGTCTGAAAGGGCGTGACGGTGCGGCTGCGGCGGATGATGTGGCCGAGGTGTTCGGCGCCGAAGACGGTTGGGGGCTCAGGCGTCTGGCGCTGCACTATGCGGCTCTGGCGGTGGAGACCGGCGCCGACGGATTGCTGATCGGCTCGGAGATGCGCGGGCTGACGACGACGCGCGACGTCCCCGGCGGCTTCCCGGCGGTCGGCGCATTCCGCGATCTGGCCGCCGAATGCAGGGCCGTAGTGGGTGCGGACGTCAAGTTGTCCTACGCCGCCGACTGGTCGGAGTATGCCGGCCCGCGCGATGGCGGAGACGTGCGGTTTCACCTTGACCCGCTGTGGGCCGATCCGAACATCGATTACGTCGGCATCGACTGGTATCCGCCGCTGGGCGATTGGCGCGACAGGCATGGCGGGCTGGATGCGGCGAACCACAAAGGTCCGGATGATCCTGCCTATCTGGCGGCCCAGGTCGCGGGCGGCGAGGGCTTTGACTGGTTCTACCGCGACGACGCCGATCGCGCTGCGCAGATGCGGACTCCGATCACCGACGGCCTGACGGGTGAGGACTGGGTGTTCCGGGCCAAGGACCTGGTCGGCTGGTGGAGCCATCCGCATCATGAGCGGACCAGCGGGGTGCGCAATGCGTCTCCGACCGCCTGGCTGCCCGGCATGAAGCCGGTACGGCTGGCGGAGTTCGGCTGTGCGGCAGTGGATCGGGGCGGCAATGCACCGAACCTGTTTCAGGACCCGAAGAGCGCAGAGAGCGCCCTGCCGCCGTTCTCGACCGGAGCGCGGGACGACCGGATGCAGCGGCGCGCGCTGGAGGCGGTGCTGAGTCATTTCGCGGAGAATAATCCGCTGTCGCCCATCTACGGCGGACCGATGCTTGAGGCCGCCGACGCCTGGTGCTGGGACGCCCGGCCATGGCCGGCCTTTCCCGGTCGAGACGACATCTGGGCCGATGCGTCGGGCTGGCGCTGCGGCCATTGGCTGAATGGCCGTCTGCACGGCGAGACGCGGGACCTGATCCACGCGCTTCTGGAACGAGGCGGGCTGGATACGTTCGAGATCGGCGCGGTGACGGGGCAGATGGATGGATACGTCGTCGATCGCCCGATGCGGGTCCGCGACGCGCTTGAACCTCTGCTGGCGGGGCTCGGGATGCGCATGGTCGAACGGGGCGGGCGCATCGCCGTGATCGGCGATGAACCGGTGACGGCGAACCTTCAGGTTGAGGCCTTCGCCTTGCCGGACGAGGGAAGCGCGGTCGGCGTGGAGCGGAGCCTGGAGCCGCGCCCGGCGATCGCGCGGGTGCGCTTCATCGACGGGGCGCGGGACTATCAGATCGGTTCGGTTCTGGCGCGCACGGCCGGGGACGGCGGCGACGTCGATCTAGACTTGCCCGCGGTGTGCGGGCCGGCGCTGGCGCAAGCGGCTGCGGAACGCGCCCTGAACGCCGGCGAGGGCGGGCGCCTGAAGGTGACGCTCGGCCCGGTCGAGGCCCTGCGGCTGGAGCCCGGCGATGTCGTCGCCATCGACGGATGGAGCGGGCTGTGGCGCGTGAGCGGCATTGATACCTCCGAGGCCGCGTCGGCGACGCTGGAACCGGTCCGATCGGTTCACCCTGGCGATGACACGACCGTCCCTGGCCGTCCCGATGACGGCGCTGTGGTCGGTGCGCCCTTCTTCCGCATGCTTGAGCTGCCGCCCTTGCCGGGCTTGGAAGACGCCGTAGGGCCGCTCGCGGTGGTGGCGGCGGAGCCTTGGCGGCCGATGCAGGTTCGGGCGGGGACGTCGACCGACGCCCTGACCTTGCGCACGGATGTCGACCGGCCCGCGACGGTGGGCGTCCTGACAGCGCCCCTGTCGTCCGGCCCGCGGCACCGCTGGGACGAGATCTCCGTCCTGACGGTTCAGGTGGAAGGACGGGCGCCCGAAAGCCGGAGCGAAGCCGCTGTACTGGCCGGAGCCAATGCGGTCGCGGTCGAAACCCCTGCGGGATGGGAGTTGCTCCAGTTCCGGCAGGCGGACTTGCTCGGCGACGACGTGTGGCGGCTTTCGGGACTGCTGAGGGGACAGCAGGGCACCGAGGCGGCGATGCGCGTGGGGGCTGGAGCCGGAGCTATCGCAGTGCTTCTGGACGCCGTTCCGCCGAAGGTATTGTCGCCCCGGGCGGAACGCGGTCTGCCGTTGCTCTGGCGTGCGGGACCGACCGGCCTGCCGGGCGGGCGAGGCGTCAGCGAGCTTCATTGGACGCCCAGGGGGCTGCATGATCGGCCGTGGAGCCCCGCGCACCTGCGATGTCGGGCGCGATCGAACGGCGACTATGACCTGACCTGGGCGCCTCGCGCCCGTCTCGACGGGGACCGATGGGACGGTGAAATCGCCGCGAGCGATCCCTCGCGGTTCCGGGTCCAGGTCATCCATGAGGGCGCGCCCGTACGGAGCGTCGAGGTCGAGACGGCGGCGGTCGTCTACGCGGGGGCGGATGTCGGGGCCGATTTCCCGGCAGGGCCACCCGAAGGCGTCATGATCTCGGTGGCGCAGTGGGGCGAAGGCTATGGTTGGGGCGAGACCGCGACCACGAGGCTCTGAATTTGTCCATGAACGACGGAAGTGGTTTGCGGAATCCGCCGGATGACCTAACTGAAACGCTCGGCATCCAGCGCAGGAGCGGACTCGAACGTGGCGGGCGATCCCTACAAGGAACTGGGCGTGGCCCGGGGCGCGAGCCAGGACGAGATCAAGAAGGCGTTCCGCAAGCTCGCCAAGGAACTCCATCCCGACAAAAACCCCGGCAACAAGGACACCGACGAGCGCTTCAAGCGCGTGACGGCGGCCTTCGACATCCTGGGCGACAAGGACAAACGGACAAAGTTCGACCGCGGCGAGATCGACGCCGACGGGCGCGAGCAGTTCCGCGGCTACGGCGGCGGTGCGGCGGGCGGCGGGCGTGGCCCCGGCCAGAGCCCGTTTGGCCAAGGCGGCCAGCGCGGTGGTTTTGAAAACATCGACCTGGATGAAATCTTCGGCGGCATGTTCAGCGGCGGAGCCCGTCCCGGGACGCGCGGTGGCGGGTTTGCGGCCAAGGGCCAGGATGTGCGGGCGACGCTGGAGATCGGCCTTGAGGATTCCATCTCCGGTGCAACCCGGCGGATCCAGTTCTCGGACGGGCGCACGTTGGACGTGGCCATTCCCAAGGGGGCGGGCGACGGCCAGACGATCCGTTTGAAAGGGCAGGGCATGCCCGGCCGCGGCGCCGAGAACGGCGACGCCCTCATCGAACTGAAGCTGATGCCGCACCCGATCTTCACGCGTGACGGGGCTGACCTGACCATGGATCAGCCGGTGCCGCTGTACGATGCGGTGCTGGGGGGCAAGGTTCCGGTCCGGACGCCGGAGGGCACGGTCAGCATGACCATCCCGGCCGGCTCCAGTTCGGGCAAGGTGCTGCGCCTGAAGGGGCGGGGCGCTTACGCCAACGGCAAGCGCGGCGACCTGCTGGCCAAGCTGATGATCGTCCTGCCTGAAGACGACATGGCGCTGACCAAGCTGGCGCAGAAGGCGCGGGACGAGGGGCCGATCCGGCCATTCCGGGACTAGGGCGGCGATGGCCAGCAAACCCAATATCAAACCGGCCCGCCCGTGGTTCTCCTCCGGGCCGACGGCGAAACGACCCGGATGGTCGTCGCAGGCCTTGCCGCATGACCTGCTGGGCCGCGGCATTCGCGCGCCCGAGGTGGTGGCGCGGTTCGCCCACGGACTGAAGCTGACCCGCGACCTGCTGCAGGTCCCGGCGGACTGGGCTCTGGTCTATGTGCCCGGTTCCGACACCGGCGCCGTCGAGGCGGCCATGTGGTCGATGCTGGGCGAGCGTCCCGTACAGGTCCTGGCGTTCGAGAATTTCGGCAAGGTCTGGGCGACCGATGCGAAGACCCACCTGAAGCTGGAACCCGAGGTGCTCTCGGCGCCGTGGGGTCAGTTCCCTGATGTGTCGAAGGTCGATCCGACGAAGGATCTGATCTTCCCCTGGAACGGCACGACCTCGGGCGTGAAGGCCCCGGGGGCCGACTGGATCGCCGCGGATCGCGAGGGAATCGTGATCTGCGACGCCACCTCGGCCGCCTTCGCCATGCCCTTGCCGTGGGACAAGCTGGATGTGGTGACCTTCAGCTTCCAGAAAGCGCTGGGCGGCGAGGCGGGACTGGGCGTGGCCGCGTTGTCGCCCCGGGCGGCGGAGCGGCTGGACCGCTACGAGCCGCCGCGGCCGGTGCCCAAGGTGCTGCGGCTGCGCGATGACAAGGGCTTCGACCGGCTTCTGGCGACCGGCTCGATGCTGAACACCTTTTCGGTCTGGACGCTGGAAGACTGGATCGATGGGGTCGAATGGGGGCTGTCGGTCGGCGGTCTGGACGCCCTGATCGCCCGGACGGACGCCAATGCGGCGGCGCTGGACAAATGGGTGTCGCGCACGCCGTGGGTCGAATATCTGGCCGAAACCGCTGACATCCGCTCTACCACCTCCGTCTGCCTGAACATCGTCGATCCACGCGTCACGGCCATGGACGACGATGCGCGCCGCGATCTGGTCATCCGCATGAAGGCGCTGGTCGAGGATGACGGCGCAGCGTTCGACATCGAAGGCCACCGCAACGCGCCTGCCGGACTGCGTGTGTGGTGCGGCTGTACGGTCGACGCCGACGACATCGAGGCCCTGACGCCGTGGCTGGACTGGGCGTTCGCGACGGCGATGGCGGATTATTCCGCCGACTGACGGGACACCCGGCGATTCCCCGGTTATAGGCTGCGCCCGCATTCCGGATACCGGACAAGCGGAGAGTGAACCTTGGCGAACGTCGCAGTGGTCGGCGCCCAGTGGGGCGACGAGGGCAAGGGCAAGATCGTCGACTGGCTGTCGAACCGGGCCGATATGGTCGTGCGGTTCCAGGGCGGTCACAACGCGGGCCACACGCTGGTCGTCGACGGCAAGGTCTACAAGCTGGCGCTGCTGCCGTCAGGCGTGGTGCAGGGCAAGCCCTCGATCATCGGCAACGGCGTGGTGGTCGATCCGTGGCACCTGGTCGGCGAGATCGACAAGATCCAGGCCCAGGGCGTCGCCATCACCCCCGACATCCTGACGATCGCGGACAACGCCTGCCTGATCCTGCCGATCCATCCGGCGCTGGACGTGGCGCGCGAGGCCGCCGCCAGCGCGCCGGGCGCCAAGATCGGCACGACCGGCCGCGGCATCGGCCCGGCCTATGAGGACAAGGTCGGCCGCCGCGCCATCCGTGTCTGCGACTTGGCCAATGAGGAAGACCTGAAGGTCAAGATCGACCGCCTGCGCTCGCACCACGATCCGCTGCGCGCGGGCCTGGGGCTGGAGTCGATCGATCCGGCGGCCCTGCTGGCGCAACTGCTCGAGATCGCGCCGAAGATCCTTCCTTACGTGAAACCGGCCTGGCGGGTGCTGGATCAGGCCAAGAAGGACGGCAAGCGCGTGCTGTTCGAGGGGGCGCAGGGCGCCTTCCTGGACGTGGACCACGGCACCTATCCCTACGTCACCAGCTCCAACACGGTGGCCGGACAGGCGGCGGCGGGGGCGGGCATCGGGCCGCGCGGCGTCGGCTATGTGCTGGGCATCGTGAAGGCTTATACGACCCGCGTCGGCGAAGGCCCGTTTGCCTGTGAGCTGAACGACGAAGTCGGAGAACATCTGGCGGTCGTAGGCCGCGAGGTCGGCGTGAACACCGGCCGTGCGCGTCGCTGCGGCTGGTTCGACGCCGTGCTGGTTCGCCAATCGGTGGCGATCAACGGCATCGACGGCATCGCGCTGACGAAACTCGATGTGCTGGACGGTCTGAAGACGCTGAAGATCTGCGTCGGCTACCGCATCAACGGCGAGGTGCTGGACTACCTGCCGTCCAGCCTGAAGGATCAGGCGTCGGCCGAGCCTGTGTTCGAGGAGCTGGAAGGCTGGACCGAGAGCACGGGCGGCGTGCGGACGTTCAAGGACCTGAACGCCCACGCGCTGAAATACGTGCGCCGGATCGAGGAGTTGATCGGGGCGCCCGTGGCCCTGCTGTCGACCAGTCCCGAGCGGGACGACACCATCATGATGCGCGATCCCTTCCTCGGCTAAGCCGGAACGCCAGCGTTCAAGGCAATTTAACCCCGCGCGGTCATAGGGTGGCGGACCTGAGGGAGGTTCGTGCGTGTTCGCAATTGATCGTCGTATCCTGGCCCGGATCGAACCGGTGACGAAGCGGGTCCTGATCGTGGATCCGAACCCTCACGCCGCGCGTCTGCTCAACGACATCGTCAAGGCGCTCGGCGCCCGCGACATCATCATCGAGGTCGACGAAGAGCGGGCGATGAAGGCCGCCGCTGCGCTGGAACCCGGGATCGTCTTCACCGAACGCACCGGCCCGGGCCTGGCCGGTGAAAGCCTGTCCCGCCGCATCCGCCGCTCCGATATGGACTGTCGGCGCGCGCCCATCATCATGGTGACGGCCGAGGCCACGGCCACGACCATCCTCGGCGCTCGCGACGCCGGCGTGCACGAATTCCTGCGCAAGCCCTTCACCAGCGGCGATCTGTTCAAACGGGTCGAGAACGTGGCCCTGAAGCCGCGCGACTGGATCGAGGCCGTCGGCTACGTCGGTCCTGACCGCCGCCGCTTCAACTCGGGCGAATACACCGGTCCGGCCAAGCGCAGGGGGGACCGCGCCGCCAGCGGCGCCGCCGCCGTTGAGGCCGCCAAGGACCAGGCCATGCGCATCCTGGCCTCGGCCCTGGACCAGTTCGATCACGATCCGATGCAGGCCGTCCGCGCGATCCGCGAACAGGCCGCGACGCTGAAGACCATCGCGATGAAGGTTTCGGACACACGGTTGGTGGTCGCCGTCGGCGCGCTGGAAGTCAGCCTGGCCTCGGGGCCGGGCACCAAGGAAACGTTGTCAGCCCCCATCGGCGCCCTGCTGGCCATGCATCAGGCCCAGCCCATGAAAAAGGCGGGCTGAAAACAGCCCGCCTTCGTTTCTTTCCTTTTGCGCTAACGCTCGCGACGCAGTCGCTCGCTGCGTGAGCGACCTTATGCGTTGACCAGGTTCCGCTCTTCAGCGGCGGCGCGCATGGCCTTCTGCAACTTCTCGAACGCCCGCACCTCGATCTGGCGCACGCGCTCGCGGCTGACGCCGTACTGGCCGGCGAGTTCTTCCAGCGTGACCGGATCGTCCTTCAGGCGACGCTCGGTCAGGATGTGCTTCTCGCGGTCGGTCAACTCCTGCATGGCTTCCTGCAGAAGGCCCATGCGGAGCGACTTTTCCTCGCTCTCGGCCAGCGCCGTCTCCTGCGAAACGGCGGTGTCGTCGGCCAGCCAGTCCTGCCATTCGCTCTCGCCGTCGGCGCGGAGCGGCGCGTTCAGCGAGGCGTCGCCGCCGAGACGGCGGTTCATGCTGATGACGTCCTCGTTGGTCACGCCCAGCTTGGTGGCGATGGCCTCGACGTGCTCAGGGCGCAGGTCGCCTTCCTCGAAGGCCGAGATCTGGCTCTTGGCCTTGCGCAGGTTGAAGAAGAGCTTCTTCTGCGCCGCGGTGGTGCCCATCTTCACGAGCGACCAGCTGCGCAGGATGTATTCCTGGATCGAGGCGCGGATCCACCACATGGCGTAGGTCGCCAGGCGGAAGCCCTTGTCCGGATCGAATTTCTTGACGGCCTGCATCAGGCCGACGTTGCCCTCGGAGATCACTTCGCCGATCGGCAGGCCGTAGCCGCGATACCCCATGGCGATCTTGGCCACGAGACGAAGGTGCGAGGTTACGAGGCGGTGGGCGGCTTCGGGGTCCTGATGCTCGGTCCAGCGCTTGGCCAGCATGAACTCTTCGTCCTTGGCCAGCATCGGAAACTTACGGATTTCCGTGAGATAGCGCGACAGCCCCTGTTCAGGCGACATTACCGCGAGAGATTTAGCGACAGCCATGTGGTCCCTCCGACCGAAACTATGAGCGGGTCCATCGGAAACGGCCACCGAATGTGCGCCGCCGCCTCACCCCTCAACTGATGAAGTAGGGACGGGTTTCCGTCTTTGTCAGAGGCGGATCGTCACACGAAAGCGTGACCGTTGCCCGGGCGCCACTACGCCAGTCGAGGGAGCTTATAACCGATAGTCCGTCCTTAATCAAGACTGACTATTCAGAGGCCCAGAATCTGGCGGTAGGTCGGGTGAACGACGTCCGCGTGTTCCGGGTGCTTCTGGAAATAGGCCGAGAAGAACGGACAGACGGGCAAGATCAGAAGGCCGCGCGCGCGGGCGTCCTCGATCACGTACTTGGCCAGGCGGCTTGCGATGCCGCGGCCCTCCAGCTTCACGGGCACCAGGGTCTCGGTGATCATCAGGTTGGGCAGCGACAGGTTGTAGGTCACCACGGCGATCTCGCCGTCGACCGGCAGTTCGTAGCGTTTGGCGTCGGCGTTATCGCGGATGTCTGAGTCGGCCATGGGAGTGTCCTTCAAAGCTCTGACAGCAGGGCCTCAAGCCGCTGCATGTCAGGAGGGGGAGGGGTTTCGAACCGCAGGGTTTCGCCCGTCACTGGATGGACGAACCCCAGGACGGCGGCGTGCAGGGCTTGTCGTGTCAGCCCGGCCTCGGCGATGGCCGCCCGAACGGGCGCCGCCGGGCTGCCGGAGCCGTAGGTCGCGTCACCCAGGATGGGAGAGCCTTTCGAGGCCAGATGCACGCGGATCTGATGGGTGCGGCCCGTATGCAGGGTGCAGGCGACCCGGGCGGACAGGGGCGCGCCGCCCGCACGGACGGGCTCGCCGAAGGTGCGCTGGACCACATAGTCGGTGATGGCGTTGCGGCCGCCGGAGCGTAGCACGGCCATCTTCTTGCGGTCCGACGACGAGCGGCCGATCAGGGTCTCGATCCGGCCCCTTTCCGGACTGGGCGCGCCGCGCGTCAGGGCGATGTAGGTGCGTTCGATGTCGTGCGTCGCGAACAGGGCCGAAAGGCCGGCATGCGCCCGGTCGGTCTTGGCCGCGACCATCACGCCCGAGGTGTCCTTGTCCAGCCGGTGGACGATGCCCGGCCGGGCCACGCCGCCGATCCCGGACAGGCTGTCGCCGCAGTGGGCCAGCAGGGCGTTGACCAGCGTGCCGGTCTCGCTGCCCGGCGCCGGATGGGCGGCCATGCCCGCCGGCTTGTCGATGACGATGAGGTCCGCGTCCTCGTAAAGCACGGTCAGCGGAATGGCCTCGGGCTGCGGCGTGGCCGGCGCCACGGGCGGCAGGATGACGACGTACTGACCCGCCCGCGCCTTGGCCGAGCCGCTGGTGAGAGTTTCGCCCTCGAAGCTGACCGCGCCCTCGGCCAGCAGCGCCTGCAGACGGGCGCGCGAAAGGGTGGGGAAGACATCCGCCAGCGCCTTGTCCAGACGCACGCCCGGCGTCTCGATGCGGGCCTCCAGCACCGTCGTCTCGTCGTCTTCCGTCAGCAGGGGTTCGTCGGACACCAGGCGCTCCGCCGCCGGACGGCGGTTCCGTCCGTCTAGCATGCTCTGGACCGGCGGCGTCAAACGGGGGCTTGGTCAAAGCTTAACCGTAAGTTACCCTCCGGCCCTCTTCCGGGGAGGGGTCCCATGCGTACCGTTCTGTTGAGCATCGGCCTGATTGTCGCCACCACGCTGCTGGGCAGCTGCGCGACGATGAGCGCGGAGGAATGCGTGGCCGGCGACTGGAGCGGCAAGGGCTTCTCGGACGGCGCGGCGGGCTATGCCCAGAGCCGTCTGGGCGAGCATGCCGCAGCCTGCACCAAGCACGGGATCACGCCGGACGACGACGCCTACCGGGCCGGTTGGGCTCAGGGCGTGCTGCGCTACTGCACCCCGCCGAATGGCTTCGCGCAGGGCCGCAACGGCTCCGCCTACAACGGGGTCTGCCCGGCCAATCTCGAGGATGACTTCCTGCCCGCCTATCAGGACGGCCAGCTGGTCTATGCTTCGGAGCAGGCCATCTCCAATGCGCGCAGCAGCGTCGATAGTCTGGGCGGGCGGCTGGAAGAGCTGGACGACAAGCTCGCGTCCAAACAGCGCGAGCTGCGCGGCGAAGGGCTGACGGACGAGCAGCGCGACCAGCTCCGCAACCGCATCCAGGAAATCCGCCGCGAGCGCGAGGATACCGAACGCAACTGGCGCCGCGCGCAGCGCGACCTCGACGACGCGGAGCGCAATGCGCGCGACGTCCGCTATCGTCTGCAGCGCCACTACGGCGCCTGGTGAATCCGGCGGGCGGGCGTCACGCGCCCGCCCTGCCGACAGGCGGTCAGGCCGCCTTCTTTTCCAGCTTGGCGTCCCACTGACCCAGCGAGGCCAGGCCGTTCATGCGGGCGCGGTGGTGGAAGGCCGCCTGGGCCTTGGCGACGTTCTCGGCCTTGCCCGACCAGGCGCGCTGCGGCGCGGCCTGCAGGGCGCGGCCGTACGAGAAGGTCATCTTCCACGGGAAGCCGCCGATGCGGTTCATGGCGTCCAGGTGAGCCGTGGCCTGTTCGTCCGTCTGGCCGCCCGACAGATAGGCGATGCCCGGCACGGCCGACGGCACGGTGGCCTTCAGGGCGGCGATGGTGCGCTCGGCGACTTCCTCGACCGTCGCCTGACGCAGGCTGCCCTTGCCCGAGATGACCATGTTCGGCTTCAGGATGATGCCTTCCAGCGCCACGCGCTGCTCGGCCAGTTCGTTGAAGACGGTCTGCAGCACCTGACGGGTGACCTCGTCGCAGCGCGCGATGTCGTGCGAACCGTCCATCAGCACTTCCGGCTCGACGATCGGCACGATCTGCTCCTGCTGGCAGATGCGGGCGTAGCGGGCCAGGGCGTGGGCGTTGGTCTTGATCGCGCCCCAGGTCGGGATGCCGTCGGCGATGTCGATGACGCCGCGCCACTTGGCGAAGCGGGCGCCGCGCTCGTAGTGGGCGCGCAGGCGCTTGGACAGGCCGTCCAGGCCCTTGGTCGCCGTCTCGCCCGGGAAGCCGGCCATCTTGGAGGCGCCCTTGTCGACCTTGATGCCCGGGATCGAGCCGGCGGCCGAGATCAGGTCGACCAGCGGCGTGCCGTCCTTGGCGTCCTGGTACAGGGTTTCCTCGAACAGGATCACGCCCGAGATGTGCTCGCGCATCGTCTGCTCTGAGCGGAACATCAGCTCGCGATAGTCGCGGCGATTCTCTTCGGTGTTCTCGACGCCGATCGCGTCAAAGCGCTTCTTGATCGTGCCCGTGGATTCGTCAGCCGCCAGAATGCCCTTGCCGGGCGCGACCATGGCTTCGGCCACGAGGTTGAGAGCCGCCAGATCCATCGGATTTCCCCTGAGTTGATGATTTGCGTGGCGGTCTAGCGCCGAACGCGGACGAAGTCATCACGCCTTGTTACAGGCGCGGGGCTCAGCGGCCCTTGCACAACGGTGTCCTTACTGGGCCTGCAGCGCCTCGACGCCGGGCAGGGGTTTGCCTTCCATCCATTCCAGGAAGGCGCCGCCGGCTGTGGAGACGAAGGTCATGTCGTCCGCCACGCCCGCATGGTGCAGCGCCGCGACCGTGTCGCCGCCGCCGGCCACCGCCACCAGCGCACCGGCCTTTGCCAGTTCCGCCGCATGCTTCGCCGCGGCCACCGTGGCGGCGTCGAAGGGCGGCACCTCGAACACGCCCAGCGGGCCGTTCCAGATCAGGGTCTTGGAGGCGTCCATGGCGGCGATCAGGCGCGCCACGGTCTCGGGGCCGGCGTCCAGGATCTTGTCGTCGGCGGACAGAGCCTCGCCCGCCTTGACGGTCCGCGTCGCGGCGCCCGGCTTGACCTCGGTCGCGACCACCACATCGACGGGCAGCAGCAATTCACAGCCCTTGGCCTTCGCCGTCTCCATGATGGCGCGGGCGGTGTCGGCCATGTCCTTCTCGGCCAGCGAGCCGCCGATATCCACGCCCTGCGCATACAGGAAGGTGTTGGCCATGCCGCCGCCGATGGCCAGGCGGTCCAGCTTGGCGACCAGGTTCTGCAGCAGGTCCAGCTTGGTCGAGACCTTGGCCCCGCCCACGATGCCGATCACCGGCTTGACCGGATTGCCCAGCGCCTTGTCCAGCGCATCCAGCTCACGGCGCATCGACTCGCCCGCATAGGCCGGCAGCAGGCGCGCCAGTCCCTCGGTCGAGGCGTGGGCGCGGTGCGCGGCGGAGAAGGCGTCGTTGACGTAGACGTCGCCCAGCTCGGCCAGCTGCTTGGCGAAGGCCGGATCGTTCTTTTCCTCGCCCGCATGGAAGCGAACGTTCTCCAGCAGCACCACGCCGCCCGCATCCAGGTCGGCGATGGCGGCCTTGGCGTCCTCGCCGACGCAGTCATTGGCGAAACGGACGGGCGCGCCCAGCAGCTGCTCCAGGTCGTCGACGACCGGCTGCAGGCTCATCGACGGCACGCGCTGGCCCTTGGGCCGGTCGAAGTGGGCCAGCAGGGCCACCTTGGCGCCCGCGTCGCGCAGCTTGTTGATCGTCGGCAGGGCTACGCGCAGGCGGGTGTCCTCGGTGACCTTCCCGGCCTCCATCGGCACATTGAAGTCCACGCGAACCAGCGCGGTCTTGCCGGCGAGGGAGCCTGCGTCGTCGAGAGTGCGGAAGGTCATGGCAGGCATCCGGTTACATCTGGCTCCACGCCCAGATGACGTAGACGAAAAAGACGGTGACGAAGGTGAGCATCAGTAGCAGGCCGCCGACAAGAATGCTCAGCAGAGGCCTTGGAGGACGAACCGATCCGCCCCGCCGCCAGAGGATGATCACCCAACCGGCGGAAAGCAGCCAGAAGATCGGGATGAGGCGGAGGAAGAGGTTCCACAGGCCGCCGGAGGTCAGCAGGTTTCCCTGCGACAACCCTTGGCCAAGGTAGTGGGGCAGGTCGAAAGCGGTCGGGCCACAGTACAGAGCCAGCGGCGCTGACAGAACCAGAAGGACCGTCAGCGCCCACTTCATTCAGAGGAACTTCGCCATCACCAGCGCGGTGTCGGCCATCCGCGTCGCGAAGCCCCACTCGTTGTCGTACCAGCTCAGCACGCGGGCCAGCTTGCCGTCGACGACTTGCGTCTGGGGCAGGGCGGCGGTCGACGAGGCCGCGATGTGGTTCAGGTCCGACGAGACCAGCGGGTCGGTCGTCGTGAACAGCACGCCCTTCATCGGACCGTCGGCGGCGGCCTGCAGGGCGGCGTTGATCTCATCCACCGTGACCTCGCGACCGGCGACGACCTTCAGGTCGACGACCGAGACGTTCGGGGTCGGGACGCGGATCGACGAGCCGTCCAGCTTGCCCTTCAGTTCCGGCAGGACCAGGCCGAGCGCCTTGGCGGCGCCGGTCGAGGTCGGGATCATCGACAGGGCGGCGGCGCGGCCGCGGTACAGGTCCTTGTGCATCGTATCCAGCGTCGGCTGGTCGCCGGTGTAGGCGTGGATGGTGGTCATGTAGCCGCGCTCGATGCCGAACAGGTCGTTCAGCACCTTGGCCACCGGGGCC